>Ga0154316_102_pt4 | contig 283940 bp, 250 predicted proteins | sample RifGroA2_FD_105610 | JGI IMG/M metagenome (GOLD analysis project Ga0154316, IMG submission 105610) | Elusimicrobia bacterium GWA2_66_18
GCACGCGACGCCGCGGGCTTGGGGCCCGCTCACTCGCACGATGCCCAAGGCGGCTCGCCCCGGCGCGGTGGCCGGGGCGACGATCGTGTCGGTCATTGATTCTTGGGGCGGATGACGATCTTGCGCCAGGGGCCCTCCCCCTCGGAGGAGGTGGTGATGTGAGGGCTGGATGCATAGGTGCGATGGATGAGGCGGCGCATGGACGCGTCCATGGGTTCCAGGCGGACGGGCTTGCCGGTGGCCTTGACGCTCTCGATGGAGAGAAGGGCTGCGTCGAGGATCGCGCGCTCCTTCTTCTCCCAGTAGGACAGGGCGTCTACCTGGACAGAGGTCGAGTCGGCGTCGCCGCGCGAGAGTATGAGCGTGGCCAGGAACTGCAGCGATTCCAGCACGCGGCCGTCGTGTCCGACCAGTTGGGGGGCGTCCTGGGACTCGACGACAGCCTTCACGCGTTCCATGTCCGCGTCCCACGAGGTCGATACGGTCGGGGCGGCGATGGACATCAGCTTGAGCATTTCCTCGACGAGCTGCTGGGCCTTGGCGCAGGCTTGCTGGGCCGCGGAGGCGGACAGCGGGGCCGACGCGCGGGAGCTCTTCTCTCGCGGGGCGCGCGATGGTTGGCGGACGGCCGGCTTGGGCGCCGGAGGCGGTGCGTTGAGCGAGAGCGACGGCGCGGACGGTTTCGGCGGAAGGTTTCGGGGCAGCGGCACGGGCCGGGGGGGCGCAGCACTGCGCGGCGGCGCGCTAGGCCGGGGCGCGGGGCGCGCGGCGCGCGGCGTACAGGGCGACGGGGCGGGGCTGTCTGGGCCCCAGCGCTTTTCGGTCAGGCTCACGCGCGCGGGCTTGGCGCCGATGCCGAGGAATCCCGAAGCGGCTTCCTGAAGGACGGCGACTTCGACCTGGTCGCGACGCAGTCCGCTCTTCTTTAAAGCGGCGTCGACTGCTTCTGCGACGGTGCGGCCTTCGCTTTCGATTGGTTCCATGGTATTTCTCCTGAGGTGGTCAGGCTGCCTCTAAGCGGTCCTTGAGCGTAAGTTGGAGGACGGTGCTGACGAGGCTGTTCGTCAGCCAGTAAAGAACAAGGCCAGACGGGAAGTTGAGGAACATGAAGGTGAATACGATCGGCATGAACATCATCATCTGCTGCTGAGTTCGATCCCCCGCGGGTGGACTGAGCTTCGACTGGAGGAACATGAGGCCGCCCATGACCAGAGGCAGGACGTAGTAGGGGTCCTTGGCGGAGAGGTCGCGGATCCAGAACATCCAGACCGCGCCGTGCAGTTCCCAGGAGTTGCGCAGGGCGTTGAAGAGTGCGATGAAGATGGGCATCTGCAGGAGCATGGGCAGGCAGCCCCCGAGAGGGTTCGCCCCCTTGGTCTTATAGAGCGCCATCGTCTCCGCGTTCAGCTTCTGGGGGTCGTCGGCGTGGCGTTTCTGGAGCTTCGCGATCTCGGGCTGGAGCATCTTCATCGCCGCCGCGGCCTTGAGGCTCTTGTACGTCAGGGGGAAGAGCAGGACCTGGAGGGCCAGGGTCAGGACCACGATGGACCAGCCCCAATTGCCGGTGGCGCGGTGCAGGAGCTCCAACGCGGCGAGCATGCCGCGTCCGAGTTGGGCGAAGAAGCCGAAGTCGATGGAGCGCTCCAGGCCCACGCCGTAGCGCGTCAGCCAAGTGTGTCCCTTGGGCCCCAAGTAGTAGGGGACCTCCCAGGAGAAGCTCCCGCCCGGCTTGAGGGTCACGGGCTTGGCGGTGAGAGTGAGAGCGGGCGGATCCGTCGTGGCGGCGGGCTCGAAGTGCTCGGCGGAGGGCATGAGCGCGGCCAGGAAGTAACGGTTGTCCACGCCGACCCAGCGGAAGGGGCCCTCGTGGCGGCCGGGCTTGAGGACCTCTATGCGGCCCTTGAGCCCCGGGGACTCGGGCGTCAGTGCGACGGCGCGCCAGACCTTCGGGTTCTCCTTCTTCTCGCTGTCTATGGTGCCCAGGCCCGGGCCCACGGTGAGCGTCCACGGCCCGACCGCGAGATCCCTCCGGGTGGCATTGAGGACGGTCACGCTGAGCCGGGGCAGGACCGTGCCTTCCCCGGGCTTATATTCCTTGAGAATGTTGAGCCCATCGCCGCGCGTCGCGGCGTAGATGAGGCCGTTCTTCACGGCGCGGTTTCGAGTGAACTCCAATTCCGGCCAGGTCGCGAAGAGGCCCGGGTCGGGTGCGGAGACCAACTCGACACGGCCCAGGGGTTCCGGGTAGCGGAAGCTGATGAGAGCGGCTCCGCGCGGATGGACGCGGGCTTCGGCTTCGCCTAGGCTCACCATTTCCGACTGGGCGAGGGCCTCGGCGGGGTCCCGCGCGGGGAGCCCGGAGGCGGGGGCCGCGGATCCCGCGGCGGAAGCGCCCGTGGGCGGCGAACCCGTCGAGGCGGGGGCTGCGGCCGCGAGGGGCTGGGGCGCGGGTGGCCTGACGCGCTTCTCGACGAAGCCGAACCAAACGGCGTAGACTGCGATGGAGAGTGCTATGGCGATCCAGAGGTTTCGATCCATGGTGTGTGTTTCTCTTTAATGCGTCTCAGCGGGCACCGCGTCGATGCCTCCGGGGTCGAACGGATGGCAGCGCGCCAGGCGGCGCACGCAGAGGAGCGCGCCGCGCCAGGAGCCGTGGAGAGAGACGGCCTCGCGCGCGTAGTCGCCGCAACTCGGATGGAAGCGGCAGGCGCGCGGGAAGCAGGGCCGCAGGGCGGCCCGATAGAAGTCCAAGACGGCGATCAGGACGGTCTTCATGCTTTTAGTCTTCCGGCTTGCCGCAGGAGGTCGAGGAGGTCGGACTCCGCTTCCCTCAGAGTGATCCACGGGACTCCGGGGCGCGGGTAGGAGACCATCTCGAGGCCTGAGGCCAGATCCGAACGGTGGAGGCGGAAAGCCTCCCTCAGCAGGCGCTTGAGCCGGTTGCGCCTGACGGCGCCGCCGACCTTCGCGCTCACTGAGAGCCCCAGTCGGGGCTGCGCTCCAGCGGGGCCTTCGCGGCACCATAAGATCAGCCACCGACCTATGGCCTTGCGGCCGGTCTCGAAGACGAGTCTGAAATCCTTGCGGTCCTTGAGGCGCGCGTCGGCCCCGAAGCCGGACGTCTTCGTCAAGCCTGCTTGTTGGTCAACATGCGCCTGCCTTTGAAACGACGGCGCTTGAGGACGTTGCGGCCGCCGGTGGTCTTCATGCGGGCGCGGAATCCGATCTTCTTCGCACGTTTGCGTTTGTGGGGTCGATAAGTGGGGAGCATAATGATGGATTATAGAAAAATGTTATCATCGATTGCATGGAAAATCGGCATCCTGAGAAGGCGATCAGCGTTCTTCTCAAGGAACAACGTCTCTACCCCCCTCCCGCGTCCTTCGTCAAGTCCGCGCTCGTTGCGGGGAAGGCCGCCCGAGAGCGACTGCAGGCCGCGGCGCACCGCTCATCGGACAAGTTCTGGGACTCGGCCGCGCGAGAGCTGCGCTGGACCAGGGTCTGGCGCAAGACCCTCGACTGGAAGCCGCCCTTCGCGAAATGGTTTGTAGGCGGACGGCTCAACCTCGCCGACAATTGCCTCGACCGCCATCTCGACGGCCCCCGCCGCAACAAGGCCGCGATCATTTGGGAGGGCGAGCCCGGTGAGACGCGCACCATCACCTACCTGCAGCTCCACCGCGAGGTCTGTCTCTTCGCCAACGCCCTCAAGGAACTCGGCGTCAAGAAGGCGGATCGCGTGGCCATCTATCTGCCCATGGTCCCCGAGGCGGCGGTGGCCATGCTCGCATGCTCGCGCATCGGCGCCGTGCACAGCGTAATCTTCGCAGGCTTCTCCGCCGAGGCTCTGCGCGAGCGCATCGTGGACGCCGGCGCCAAGGTCGTCGTCACGGCCGACGGCGGCTGGCGCAAGGGCGCGGTCGTGCGCCTCAAGGATGCGGTCGACGAGGCGGTCGCGGGGGCGCCGTGCGTCGAGAGTGTCGTCATCCTGCGCCGCACCGGCGGCGACATCACCGTGTACGAGGGCCGCGACCATTGGTGGCATCGCCTGACGGCCAAGGCTTCCTGCGACTGTCCGGCGGAACCCCTCGACAGCGAGCATCCTCTCTTTATCCTTTACACGTCGGGAAGCACGGGCAAACCGAAAGGAGTGCTCCATACGAGCGCCGGCTATCTCGTTGAAACCGCCTGGACGACAAGATATGTGTTCGACCTGAGAGACACCGACGTCTATTGGTGCACCGCGGACGTGGGCTGGGTCACCGGACACTCCTACGTGGTCTACGGCCCCCTGGCCGTGGGCTCGACCATCTTCATGTACGAGGGAGCCCCTCTCACCCCCCACCCGGACCGCTTCTGGAGCATGGTGGAGCGCCACCGCGTCAGCGTCTTCTACACCGCGCCCACCGCCATCCGCACCTTCCTGCGCTTGGGCTCGGACTTTCCCCGGCGGCACGACCTCTCCTCTCTGCGCCTCTTGGGCACCGTGGGCGAGCCGATCAACCCCGAGGCCTGGAGTTGGTACCGCGACGTCATCGGCGGAGGACGCTGTCCCATCGTTGACACCTGGTGGCAGACCGAGACGGGCGCGATCCTCATCTCGCCCCTGCCGGGCGCAACACCGACCAAGCCCGGCTCCGCCACCCTGCCGCTGCCCGGCATCGACGCCGACGTGGTGGACAAGACCGGCAAGCCCGTCCCCCTCGGTTCGGGCGGCTATCTGGTGGTGCGCCGTCCCTGGCCTGCGATGCTGCGTACGATCTGGGGCGACGACGAGCGTTATAAACGGGAGTACTGGTCCCACATCCCGGGCCTCTACTTCACCGGCGACGGCGCGCGCCGGGACAAGGATGGTTATTTCTGGATCCTGGGCCGCATCGACGACGTTCTCAACGTAGCCGGCCACCGCCTCTCCACCATGGAGATCGAGTCCGCGCTGGTGGGTCATGCCTTTGTCGCCGAGGCCGCGGTGGTCGGTCGCCCCGACGAGGTTCTCGGCCAGGCCGTGGCCGCCTTCGTCACGCTCAAGGGCGGACGCACTCCGTCTCCCGAGCTCAAGGAGGAGCTGCGCGAGCATGTGGCCAAGGCCATCGGCGCCATCGCCCGGCCCTCGGAGATCCGCTTCACCGACTCCCTGCCCAAAACGCGCTCGGGCAAGATCATGCGCCGCCTCCTGCGCGAGCTCGCGACCGGCGGCGCCATCAAGGGCGACGTGACTACGCTCGAGGACTTCGCCGTCCTGGCGAGACTCCAGCAGGACGAGGAGTAGGAATCCTGGTCGAACGAATCCTCCTCGCGGTACTGCTCGCGGCAGTCCTATGGGCTCTGCTTAAGCCGGACAAATCCGGATCCGCACGGCGGGCGCTGACGGCTGCGCTCCTGGCCCTGCTCTCGGGATGTTTCCTTTATTACACTCGCAGCGAGAGATATTTCCCGGACGCTTTCCCCGCTGAGTTGGCTCCTCTGACGGCGTTTCTCCTGCAAGCGGCGCTCCTCGCGCTGGGTGCGGCTGCCTTTGCGGCCGCGGGTGCGCGGGGCGGCGCCCGCCTCGGGGCCGTCTTCGGCCTGATCCTTGGCGTGGTGGGATGGTCGGCCTCGCGCTGGCCGCAGCTCTCTCGTGCGCTCGAACTCTCCGGCGCGCCCTTCGCCGGGTCTTTTCTGGGAACCCTGCTGCCGACGGCCGCAGCCCTCACCGCCGCGGCGTCCGCCGCCGTCGTCCTGTGCGAGGAGGCGCGACCCCATGCGCGCGGCCTGCTCCTGGCCTTGGCCGCGGCCTGGGTCCTGCCGACCGCAGCGACGCAGGCCGCCCTCGTGCGCTGGTGGGGCCTGGGCCCGCGCTCGCTCGCCGAGGCCGCGGCTATCGCCACCAACCGTTCCGCGGAGACGCTCAGCGTCCTGTGGCTGTACTCCAGCCGCGGCCGCTCCATCCAGAAAGACGCGGTGCGCATGGCGTCGGATACGGTGGACCTCTCCCCGCAGAGCCTGGTGAAGCTCGAGGACTTCCTCCCACGCGTCGGCTACCGCGGCGTATTCGCGCTCGAGGCTCTCTGCGCGGTGCGGCAGGGCTGGAGGCAATGGTGGGAGGCAGACCGAGCGCTCGATATGGTCTCCCTGGAGGCGCCGGGCCTCGTCCATCCCGATTACCGGTCCGCGCTGGACCTCATCAAGGCCGGGCCGCTGACGCCCGACCGCCGAAAACGCCTCGATGATCTGGCGGACGCCGCGGCGAGGAGCTCCGCGGGTTTCGAGGACGTGACCCAGAGCCAGTACATCTTTGAAGGTTTCTCCGCGGCCTACGCCCGCTTCGGCGACGAGGCCAAGGCGCGCCGGTGGCTCAACCGCGTGGACAACCTCTGGCCCATGACCGAGAAGAAGATCGAGGTCACTCCCGTCGAGGACTTCCGCGAGGGGCGCGTGAGCGGGACGCTCCTGGTGGACGGACGCGCGGCTCCATCGGTGCGCGTAGGGATCTTCATGGTTTGGAAGAGTTCCGGTCCCGCGGGGAGGACGACGGCGCGGCTGCTTTCCGCCTCGACCTACACGGACCCGGACGGCCGTTTCGATTTCGCGAACCTGGGCCCGGGCCGCTACTGCCTGGCCTTCATGGCCCGGCCGGAGGTCCTGCGCGGGCGCGTGCTGGACAGTCCTGATGAGTTCGAGCTTGGCTACGAGAAACCCGACCTAGTCCTGCCCGCCATCCGTATCGAGCGCGATACACAGGGCGTGCCGGAACCCTTCGCGCCGAGCGGCTTGCCCGAGGTTCCGATCCCGGAGGTCCCCGAGGCCGTGCTGCGCTGGCCGCGGAGGTAGCGCCGGATCAAGACGCGATCCTATAATGAGCGCCGTGCCCAGGAGCCTATTCTCCGCCTCCATCCGCGCCTGCGTCGCCCGCCGCGACCTGGCCGCGCTGTCGCGCGTGGTGCGTGCGGCCGGAGCCGACGCCCTGGTCGCCGCTTGGCCGAGCCTCTCGCCGCTGGAGCGGTTGGCCTCCTTCAAAATGCTCCCCCGGCGGGATGCGGCCGCGGCCTTCTCGGGGCTGGACCCCGATGGCCGCTGGCTGGCCTTTCTGGGCGCGCCGGCCGAGAGCGTCGCTCCCCTCCTCGAGGACGCGCCGCGCGGCGCGCGGCGAAGCCTGAGGCGCGTTTGCGCCGCCGAGCGCGAGGCGATGCGTCGGGCGCAGAGCCGATGATTCTCAACGCCTTCGGAGTTTCCCTCGCGCGCCGCGCGCTCGGCGAGTACGACCGCCTGACGACCGTGTTCACCGAGGAACTGGGCAAGCTCCCGGTGCGCTTCGTGGGCGTCTGCCGCCCGGCAGGCAAGCTCAAGGCGTTGGCTGAGCCGGCCGTCTGGGCCGAGTACCGCCTCCATGTTGCCCCCCGCTCCGAGTTCGCCAAGTGCGTGGGCGGACGAATCGTGTCGACATTCCCGGCCGCGCGCGCGGACCTGGCACGCACCACCGCGCTTCTCTACTGCTGCGAGATCCTCGACAAGCTGACGGCCGAACGCGCGCCCAGCCCGGAGAAATATCGCTTGCTCTGTGCTACGTTGGCCGCGCTGGAGGCGTCCCCAAGCCGCTGGCTCTCCCTCTCTTTCGGCCTGCGCCTCATGGACCTGGCCGGTTTCGGCCTGCGCGAGCGCGCGCCCGCGCCCGCGGCCTCGGTCTGGGAGGCCTTGCACGAGACCGAGCCGGCCGAACTGGCCGGACTCGGCTTCGAGCGCGCCGCCGCGATGTCGGCGCGCCGCGCGCTCGAGGCGCACTTCGAGACGCAGACCGGCCGCCGCCTCAAGACCGCCGAATTCAGGGAATCCCTCCTCACCGTCCCACGTCCCGAAGGAGTCACCAAATGAAGAGCTTCCAAGAGATCATCCTCGAGCTGCAGTCGTTCTGGTCGCGCGAAGGCTGCGCCGTCGTCCAGCCCTACGACCTGGAAAAGGGCGCCGGCACCTTCAACCCCGCGACCTTCTTCGGCGCCCTCACCGCGGTCCCCGCGCGCTTCGCTTATGTCGAGCCCTCGCGCCGCCCGGCCGACGGCCGCTACGGCGACAACCCCAACCGCCTCGGCAAGTACTACCAGTTCCAGGTCATCTTGAAGCCCGTCCCGTCCGGGATCACGGACCTCTACCAGAAATCGCTTAAGGCCATCGGCCTGGACCCGAAACAACACGACCTGCGCTGGATCGAGGACGACTGGGAGTCGCCGACGCTCGGCGCCTCGGGCGTGGGCTGGGAGGTGTGGCTCGACGGCATGGAGATCACTCAGTTCACCTACTTCCAGCAGATGGGCTCGATGCCTCTCTTACCGGTCTCGGTTGAGATCACCTACGGCCTGGAACGCATTGCGATGCACCTTCAGAAAAAAGATTCCGTTTATGATCTGGAATATGGCGGCGGCCTGACCTACGGAGATCTTCACAAATCGCAAGAGCGCGAATTCTCACGATATCATTTCGAGACCGCCGATACGGCGCTTCTTTCCCGCCATTTTAATGAATGGGAAGCCGAAGGAGGACGCTTGACCGCGCTCGCAGACCCATTGCCTGCCTATGACTGCGTGGTGAGAATCTCGCACCTCTTCAACACGCTGGAGGCGCGCGGGGCCATCTCGGTGACGGAGCGCGCCCAATACGTCACGCGCGTGCGCAACCTGGCGCGCAAGGTGATGCAGCTCTACATCGAAAAGAATGCGCCGAAGGCCGTGGAGGCCGCATGATGTCTCTCAAAAAGAAGAAATCCCCCCTCGAGGCGATGGCGTTTTCCGACGGCCAGATCCCGTATGAGGCGGGAAGAAAGAAGGCGTCCTCGCCCCCCCGGAAAGCGCCTGCGAGAGACTTCCTCCTTGACGTTCACACTGAGCCCCTGCCCGCCCGCTTCGTCGCCCCGGTCCTGGAGCAGTTGCGCACGGGCGCCGCGAAATGGCTGGAAGGCAAGGCTCCCCACGGAGAGATCTCCGTCTCCGGAACCCTGCGCCATCTCATCGTCACCGTGAAGTCCGTCTCGCCCAAGGGTCACGACAAGTCCGAGAAGTTCAAAGGCCCCAAGGAGCAGGCGTGGAAGCTCCCCGACGGGAAGTTCACGCCCGCAGCCGAGGGTTTCGCGCGCAAATACGGCCTTTGCGCCGCCGATCTCAAGCCTGAGGACGGCATCCTCTACGCGGAAGTCCACTCCAAGGGCGAGGCCTCATCGGCTTTGCTCCAGGCGATGATCCTCGATCTCCTCAAGTCTCTGCAGTTTCCCAAGTCGATGACCTGGGAGCCGTCCGGCTTCAAGTTCGGCCGACCCATCCGGGCCCTCACCTGCCTTCTCGGCGATAAAGTCGTGGCCGTGGAATTGGCGGGAGTGAAGTCCGGCCGGGCGGTCTATGGACACCCTGTCTTGGCCAAGGCTCCAACCGTGCTGAAGGACCCATCCAAGCATTCCGCCGTCCTGCGCCAGGGCCTCGTCATCATCGACCCCGCCGAAAGGCGGGAGTATCTACTCAAGGCCCTCGAGCTGACGACCAAGAAGACCGGCGGCCGGACCGAGGACGATGCGGAGCTCATCGATGAAACGGTCTTCATGGTCGAACACCCCGTCCCCATCTTGAGCAAACTGCGCGAGGAGCACATGAAGCTGCCCGCGGCTCTGCTGAAGTTGGTCATGAAGAAGCAGCTGAAGTTCTTCCCGGTGATGGCCCGCGACGGGAGTCTTCTTCCGTACTTCGTGGGCGTACGCGACGGTCTGTCCTGCGGCAACGCGCTGGTGCGCGAGGGGTATCAACGCGTGCTCGAGGCGCGCTTCAACGACGCGGCCTTCTTCTTGGGCCGCGACGCGGCCTCCACTCTGGAGAGCAAGCTTCCCCTCCTTGAGCGCGTCATGTATCAGAAGGCGCTGGGCTCCATCTCGCAAAAGGCGGCGCGGGTGGAGTCGCTGGTCTCCTGGATGGGATCACATCTGCGCCACACGGCGCCGATCGACGAACGCGCCGCGTCCTCGGCCGCGCGGCTGGTCTATGCGGACTTGGTCACCGATGTCGTGAGGGAATTTCCGGAACTGCAGGGTCAGATGGGCGGGGTGTACGCGCGCAACGACGGCCTAGACGAGCGCGTGGCTCTGGCCATCGAGCAGTTCTACTTCCCGGTCGCGGCCAAGACGCCGATCCCGGCTACGCCGGAGGCCGCGGTGGTCTCGCTGGCGGGCAAGCTGGACAGTCTGTCAGGCTGCTTCGCGGCGGGCCTGATCCCGACGGGCTCGTCCGACCCCTACGCCCTGCGCCGACAAGCGCTGGGGGTGGTGCGCATCCTTCTCGAAAAACAACTGCCTTTGGACCTGGAGCAGGCTCTTGAGGAGGCCGTCAAGCTTCAGCCCGTGGTCGTTCCCGGGCCCGGGAAGCTCTCGGCCCAGCTCGCCGACTTCGTCTGGGGGCGCGCGCAGTCGCTCTTTGAAGAGATGGGCTACGCGTCCGACGAGGTCCGATCGATTCGCGAGGGCGCTCTTAAGGATTTGCCCAACGCGTTCCGGCGTCTGGCCGCGGTCCGGGCCGTGCGCCGCGAGCCGGCCTTCGAGTCCCTGGCGGCCTCCTTCAAGCGGGCCGCGAATATCCTGCGTCAGGCCAAGAGCGAGAACAGCGAGCCGCCAGACCGCGCGCTTCTTCAGGATGAGGCCGACTTCGACCTCTACGACGCGCTGGTCGGCGCCGAGGGCGCGGCCAACGACCGCATCGTGCGCGGAGATTTCGAGGGCGGGCTCAAGAGCCTCGTCGCGGTGAAGCCGTTTTTGGATCTGTTCTTTGAGAAGGTGATGGTGATGGTCGAAGACGAGAGCCTCAAGCGCCAGCGTCTGGCTTTGCTCGGCAAGCTGGCGCGCGCCTTCAAGCGCGTGGCCGACCTCTCCGAGATCCAGTCTTAAAGCCCGGCGCGCACGCGCCAGCCGGCCTTGGCGATGGGCATGCGGCGTCCCACCCCGAACGCCTTCGAGGAGATCTTGAGGCAAGGAGGGGCCTGACGGCGCTTGAACTCGCTTGAGTCCATGCGGTCGAGAAGGGTCTCGGCCGCCGCGCGGTCGCCGACGATCTTGGCCACTCGGCCGGGCTCCAGGCGCGCCTGGACCCAGGCTTCCAGAGCGTCGTCGACCTGGTCGTAGGGCGGCAGATCGTCTTGGTCTTTCTGTTCCGGTTTGAGCTCCGCCGAAGGCGCCTTCTCGATGGTGCCGCGGGGTACGACCACCCGGTCCGCGTTGAGCCAGGCCGCCAGTTGATAGACCAATCGCTTGGGCGCGTCGGCCAGGGGAGCCAACGCTCCGCACATGTCTCCGTAGAGCGTGCAGTAGCCGACGGCCAGTTCCGACTTGTTGCCCGTGGTCAGCACGAAGCCGCGGCGTGCTTTGTTGGCCAGGCCCATCAGGATGACTCCCCGCGCGCGGGCCTGTAGGTTCTGCTCGGCCAAATCGGGCGTTCCCCGGCCCCATCCGCCGCCCAGCGCCTGCAGCAGCGTTTGGTAGACGCCTTCAATACTCACGGTCTTGAGCTCGATGTCCAGGTTCTTGGCCAATGCCCTCGCGTCTTCGACGCTTCCTGCCGAGGAATAGGAGGAGGGCATGGAGACGCCCACCACGCGATGAGGCCCGAGGGCGCGGACGGCGAGTGCAGCCGTCACGGCCGAGTCGATGCCGCCGGAGAGGCCCACGAAGGCCGTTTGCAGGCCGCACTTGGTCGCGAAGTCCTTGATGCCGAGGATGAGGATGCCGCCGCTCTGGCCCGCATCGTCCGGCTCGGCGGACACCGACGCCCCCTCCCAGGTCCGCGTGTCGATGACCAGCAGGTCCTCGGCCGCGAAGGCCGCGCGCGCGCGCAGCACGCCCTTCGCGTCGTAGGCGAGGCTGCCGCCGTCGAAGACGATTTCGTCGTTGCCGCCCACCGCGTTGCAGTAGAAGAGCGGCTTCTTATGGCGCTCGGCGTGATGCGAGAGCAAAGTCCGTCGCACGGCGGTCTTGCCGCGCAGGAAGGGCGAAGCCGACAGGTTGAGGAGGAGGTCGGCCCCGGCCTTGACCTGTTCGGCGATCGGGTCGACGTGGTAGAGGCGGCGCTTGGAGATCGGGTCCTTGGACCAGGCGTCCTCGCAGATCGTCACGCCCAGCTTGAGCCCGCTCCAGGCGATGGGTTTGTTTGCGCGGGCGGCCTCGAAGTAGCGGGACTCGTCGAAGACGTCGTAGGTGGGCAGGAGGGTTTTATGACGGATCGCCGTGATTTGGCCGTCGTGCAGCAGGGCCGCGGAGTTGCGCGCAGGCTTGCCCACGCGGTCTTTGTTGCGCGAGACGAAGCCCACCAGCGCGGCCGCGCCGCGGACCTTCTTGGCGAGTGCGCGCAGGGCATCCTCGTTGGCCTCGGCGAAGCCCCGCTCCTCCCAAAGATCGAGAGCCGGGTAGCCGCCGAGCGACTGCTCCGGGAAGACGAGGAGGCGAGCGCCGCGGCGAGCGCCCTCGGCCAGGGCGGAGAGGATGCGTTCGGCGTTGCCGCGCAAGTCGCCGACCGTGGCGTTGACCTGGGCCAGCGCGAGCTTCAAAATCAGGCCCCGCTCGTGCGCAGGAGGCCGTCGAAGACCTCGCCCGCTCCCATGAACTTCTCGTCGATGGCGTTGCGGACCGCGTCCTGGATCGTGGCGGAGCTCAGACGGCAGACCGCAGCCATGCCCTCCATCGCCCAGGTCATGCACTCCGCCGGGTCCTGGTGCGTCTCGGCGGCGACGGCGCTCATCTGCTGGAGCACGGCCGTCGCGGTCGCGGGGAGGTCCTTTTCGAGGAGCATCATCCCGCTCATAATCCCCCGGCAGGCAGAGCTCACGCTGACGTGGGGATCTTGGCGCTCGCCGGTGCCGGTCACGGCGGTCACTGCGATCTTCTTGACGATCTCGGCGGCCGCAGCGACGGCCGCGGCCGCCTCCACGTTCTTTAGATTGTCGAGGACTATCTCCTTAGCAAGCTTCTCGAAGTCGTAGAAATCCAAGATCGGATTATAGAAAATCGAATGCTAGAATAACATAATGCCGACGCGCGCCTTGACCGTTGCGGTCATCCTGTCTCTGTGCGGCTGCGCGGGTCTGCCTCCCCGTGAGCCCACGGCGGTGTCCCACGGGATGTTGAGCGTGCGTGCGCGCGTGCGAGGGGCGGTCATCCCCTTCAGCGGCGACGAGGCCGACTCCGCCGTTGTTGAACAGTTGGGCCCCAACGGCGAACCCCTGCCCGGCAAGGAGGCCGTGGCGGGGTTGTCGGGCGGAGGCTTCGTCTATTTCCTGGACCTCCCCCCCGGACGCTACGCCTTGATCTCGGTCTCCTTCCGGGCGCGAGGCGTGCGCTACCGCGTGAATATCCCGCCCGCTTCCGGACGCAAGGAGGCCGTGGACCTCAGGCCCGGCGCCGCCGCCTTCCTGGGAACGCTCTCGCTGGACGGCCGCTTGCCGGACTTCGAAGTGGCGGTGGAGCGGGCCCTTTCCGTCCTCGGGCATCTGCTGACGCCGTGGATGCGCCGGCCCGTCGTCGCTCGCGACGCGGATCTGCGCGGCCTGGATCGCGGAGCGCAGGAGGAGGCGCGCGCCCTGCACGCCGCGCGCCAGGTTCTCGGCGCCACCCAGTGGAAGCGCGTCGTCGAGGCTCGCCGACGCGAGATGGGAGCTCCCGAGCCGGTCGCGATGAAGGGATTGGTGCGTCCGAAGCAGATGACGCTGAAGGCCGAGGCCATCCTCTCCTGGCGCGACACCCTGGAATGGGGAGAGCCCCAGCGCGCCGGAAACGGACTGGTCTGGACCAAGCCCGGAGGGTCGGCGCGCATCGCGGTCTTCTTCACCACCGCCGCGGCCCAGGGCTTCGTCGGCTATGAAGCTGCGGTTGCCGAGATGCGCGCAGCCGCGTCCACGACCGACGTCGGCGATCAGGGCGCCCTCTACGAGGTGCGCGTGTCGACGCACTACGGCGTCGCCGCGCGCGTGACCTCCACGCGCTACCGCGAGGGGACCCTGGTGGGCAGCGAGTTCAAGGTCGCCGTCACCGAGACCGTCCTCGTTCCGTATCCTGCCGGGATGTACACGGCGCGCCTGCGCGCCGCGAAGGACGAGTTTGATGAGGTCCTGCCCGCTTTCCGCGAGTTCCTGCTCCAACTCGTCCTCGGCGCACCCCAGAAGACCGAGGCCAAGCAGGACGATATCTTCCTTCCTCTATGACGCATAAAGACGAACGCCGCCAAACGACGCGCATCCTCAACGAGTTCTATGTCGTCCTCCAGGACGACAAGGGCGGATTGATCGACGACCACGCCCTGGCCCATGACGTCTCCGACAAGGGCTTTAAGGTCGAGACCAACGGTGTCCTAGAGAAGGGGCAGGACCTGCGCTTCCGTCTCCATCTCTTCGAGAGGCAGGAGATTCTCGGCCGAGGGCGCGTGGTCTGGGTCGACCGCACGGGTCTGGCCCTGTGGGGCGGAGTCGAGTTTCGCTCCCTGCCCGGGGCCGATCGCCGGCGCCTGCGCCGCCTCACCAGACCCTCGAACGTGAAATGGCCCGTCATCATCGACAAGGCCTTCATCGCCGCCTTCTGGGCCACGGCGAGCGTGGTCTTGTGGATCGGACTGATGAGCCCGGTCCTGCGCGGCGTCATGCTCGATCTGGCTCCGAAGGCGCTGGCGGCCGTGGCGATGGGCTGGTCCCTCAAGGAGCTCCTGCGCCCCCGTCGTTAGAAACCTTCGCGGCAGCGGGGATCCATGGCATCGCGCAGGAAGAGGCGCGTCCCCCCGGCGCGAAGGACGAATCCCCAGCGCTCGTGGCCCCAGAGAGGGGCTTGCCTGGTGTAGGCGAGGAGGAAAGGGCTTCCTTTCCCGCTGGGGTCGTAAGAGACGAAGCGCAGCAGCGCCGTTTCGGCCATCAGGTCGGAGGGCATCTCGGCGCAGCCTCCAAGGAGCCTTCCCCCGTCGGCCAGGCGCAGGCAGCGGCGGAAGGAATTGGAGATTTGCGCTCCGGTCACCAGCACCGTCGGCGCGGTGAGGCCCGCGATGCGCGGGTGCGAGGCGTAGTCGATCTTGAGGAGGATCTTCTCGGGCCGGGGGTCGGAAAGAAAGGCGGCCGCGCCCGCGTCATCGGGGCGCATCCGGAAGGAGCCGGTCTTGGCCTCCTCCACTGTCGCGGCCGTGAGCGCCGGGCCCAGCATCTTGTACAAGTCTTCCTCGACCGCGTTCGGCAGGGGCGCGTAGAGGGCGTTGGAGCCCTTGAGCGTGAAGCTCTCCGGGACTCTGATGGCGATGATCGGGTCGCCCACCGTCTCGCGCGATCCGCGCAGGAGCGCTGCGCGCAAGCGCAGAGGCTTGCGCTCGCGGCAGGCGCCGCCGTAAGTCGCGGAGGTGCGGGCCACGAAGAAGAGGTCCGCACCGCGGCTGCCCACGACCAGGAAGCGGGATCCGGGGATGAGGCCCCGGGCGGCGCCCTTCCGGGAGGTCTTGTCGTAGATGATCCACGCTCGGCCATTGTCGTAGACCGGGAAGAGTCCCTTGGACCCGTATTCGTCCTGGGCGAGGGACGGCCGCGGCCAGGCGCAACAGACGAGGAGGACCGCGAGGGCGGCGCGGGCTAGACCGTTCCCGGCGCTATGCTCGGTCATCAGTCGAGGATAGCAAATCAGGGCAGGGTGAGAGACTGGGGCGCTTTCGGGCGGCGGCGCGCGGGCATGAGTTCCTCGGGGATGCGGCCCAGTTCGCGGCCGGTGAGGATATCGTAGACGACCGAGCCCTCGCCGGGCGTGATCACGGCCGCGCGCGAGAGGTCGGCGCTGTAGACGATCTCGGTTCCCGTGGCGGGATGGTAGAGTCCCTCCTCTCCCCAATCCTGGAATCGGCGCCAGACCCAGGGCTCGCCCTGGTGGAGCAGGAGCCACACGCCCTGCTCGCGCAGCCACCATCTCTTCTGATGGAGGACCAGCGGCGTCTGCGCGGCCAGTCCCCACCAGCGCTCTCCGTCTTTATCGAGCCAGACCCAGCCGCCGTCTCGGGTCAGACCGCGCGCTTGGCCGTCGTGCCAGGAGTCCCCGTCCCAGTGCGCGGCGCGGCGCCGGTCGGCCGGCAGGACCTCGGGGTCGATGGGCTCGAGCGCGGAGAGCTTGCTCGCGGGAGGCGGCAAGGGCGAGCCGAGGGCGTCGGTCTCGGGCCTCCGCGCGGGCAGCCCCGCCAGAGAGAGGGGCGGGCGCAGATCGGAGGGCGGCGGGCGCAATGGGCGCGGGCCGAGAAGGAGGGACAGTCGCGGCGGCAGGAAGCGCGCCGTCTTGACCTCGCCCTGCCGGACCTGCCGGACCGGAAACGAGACGGGCGCGAAGAGGGAGGCCGCGCGCGCGGGACGGCGGCGCAGGTCTGCGGAGGCTCGGGTGTCCGCCGCGGCGTCGGAGGTGCGCAAGACGGCCGCAGAGCGGGTCGGGCGCGGCGAGGCGCAGAGGGCGGACTGGGCGGCCTTGCTCCCATCCGGAGGCGTGGCGGCAATGGACGCATCCGGCCGCGCAGGCGTGGAGCGGGGAGGAGCGACGGAGTGGAGACCCTTCTTCGCGGAGGCTCTTCCCACGGGGGCGGCGTCGGAGGTGCTCGGACCTCCGCCGCCGCGCGAGTCTTTCCGGGCACGCTCCTCCTGCGCCCGCGAAGGGACGGAGGAGCGTACGCCGAGGGTCGAGGAGAGGCGATGATCTTCGAGGGGGGGCAGTGACCGCCGCGGCGGCGCGCCGCTCCCCGGGGCTGCTGCGGCCGCCGCGCCGGCGCCTGCGTTGAGAGCGTCGCGCCATTCGCCTGCGGCCGCCGTGCCGACCGCCCCCGTCGCGGAGGCGGAGGGCGTCTTGAAGGGTCGCGATCCCGCGCCGGAGCCCAGAACGGCAACGCGGCTCGGCGGGCGGACCGTGAGTAAGGTCGTGAGAAAGGTTGTGACGGCAAGGACGGCCGTCAGGAAGGCGTCACGAGAGGCTCGTTTGCTTTTCATGAGGGTAGTTTGGCTTGAGGTCGGCGTCGGGAGGATGGCCAAAGGGCCCGGATCGGACTGGGACGAAAGTCCCAGGGAGACTCGATTCTGTAACATTGCTCCTCCTATACTTCATACGGCACGCCCCATGGATCAGTTCCATCTCTGGAAGGAAGACTATAAACGAGAGGTCGAAGAGATCCTCTCCTCTCGAAGGCGCGCGCGCGAGCGCGGCGAGGACCCCGGCCCCGGCTTCGGCTCGGGCTTCAGCGGGCGTCTGGCCGACCTGGTGATCCCCCCCGCCGGCGTCTACGCCGAGGCGGAAGTCCTTAGGAGCCGTCTCAAGGAAGCCGAGGCCTTGACGGCGGAACTCCGGCGCCGCGTTGAGGCGGCGGAAGCCGAGCGCCTGCGCGAGCGGGATCGCCGCGAGCGGATCAAGGACGCGGCCATGAGGCTGGCGATCTCCCTGAGAGATATCCAGGCGGAACTGGCCGCGGCGCGCAAAGACGCGGAAGAGGCCAAGGCCGCCGTGCAGGCTGCCCGCCAGGCTGAGGAGGCTGCCCGCCAGGCTGAGGAGGTCGGCGCCGCACGGCTACGCGAGGCGCGTCTAGACGCGGATCAGGCCGCGGCGCGCGCCGAGGAGGCGGAGCGTTTGTCGCTGGCGCGTAATCAGGCGGCGCGCGATCTACAGGCCCGCTTCGACGCCATGCAGTTGGCCGCCGACGCCCAGCGCACTCAGGCAGCCTCCCTCGGCGCCCGCTTGGAGGCCGCGCTGCAGCGCGCCGACGAGGCTGCGACGGACGCGGAGGCGCGCGTCCGACAGGTTCAAGCGGAGATGAAGACCCTGCGCGCAGAGCTAGACGAGGAGCGTGCGCGCGCAGCTTCCCGCCAAGCCGCCGCGACCGAACTCGAGAGGAGCCTGCAGAACGCGCAGGCCGAGGCCCGCGTCGCCGCTGAGGAGGCGGACAAGGCCCGGACGCGCATTATGAAGGAAACCGGGCGGCGCCAGGCCGCCGAGCAGGCCCTGGAGGCTGAGTCGCGCCGCGCTGCCGAGGAGGCGCGCGAATGCGCGCGCCTAAACGAAGAGGGCGCTGCGCAGAGAGATACGGCGCTGCGGCTCAAGGCTGAAGCCGACCTCGCCCGAGAAGAGGCGCGCAGGCGCGAGGAGGAGATCCCCGGGCGCGTCGAGGCCGCGATCTTCGCGGAGATGTCCCGCGCCCAGGCCGTATTCGCCGAAGGTCTTGCCGCCGCTCAGGCCCGAGCCGAGCATGCCGAGAGCGAACTGGAGAAATCGCGTCTTGCGCAGGCGGAGGCCGCGGAGAAGGAGCGCCAGTTCCAGCAGACGCTCTCCGACTACCGCGACCGCATGACCGAGCTGCTGCAACAACTGCACGTTAAGGAGGTTGTCGACGAGACTCGCGCCCAGGCCGTATTCGCCGAAGGTCTTGCCGCCGCTCAGGCCCGAGCCGAGCATGCCGAGAGCGAACTGGAGAAGTCGCGTCTTGCGCAGGCGGAGGCCGCGGAGAAGGAGCGCCAGATTCGCAAGACGCTCTCCGACTGCCGCACCCGCATGAAAGAGTTCACCGACGAGTTCACGGGACGCCTGGCCCAGGTCCGCTCGCGCGTCGATCTGGAGGTCGCCGCCGCCCACAACCGCGAGGCCCAGACTCAGATCCGTTATGAGGCAGAGGTCGGAAGACGAGAGGCCATGTTGGAGGAGGAGCGCGCGAAGCTGCGCGCCGAGATGGAGGATGCCCGGGCCGCGGCTGAAAGGGAGTTCGACAAGGAACGCTCGGCCCTGCAGGCATGCTGGCGCGCGCAGGCGGAGCTCTTGGAGAAGCTGCGCAGCGAGCAGCAGGGCGAAAGCCCCGAAGCCTGAGCTAGCCGCGGAAGGCCCGGGGGCGTGGGCCGCGGCCCGCCCAGTGCTTAAGCGCCGCGACCGCGCGCGCGGCTGCGCGCCCGTCTCCGAAGGGATTGGGCCCGCGGGGGCGCGGAGGTCGCGCGGCCAGACGCACCAGCGCCTCCTCGACGGCGCGCGGCTCGACGCCCGCCAGCCGTCCCCAACGCCCCAGCGCTTCGGGGCGCTCCGTCACATTTCTGAGTACGAGGAAAGGCACGCCCAGCGAGGGAGCCTCTTCCTGGATGCCGCCGGAATCCGTGGCTGTGAAGGCGCAGCGCGCAAGCAGGCGCAGGAAGTCCGGATAAGGCAGGGGCGGCGTCACGACGAAGCGCCCGCGCGGAAGGCCCGAGAGCGGGGCGCGCGCGGCGGGGTTGGGATGCGCGGGGAGAACCCAGAGGACTTCGGGGCGGCGCGCGGACGCTCGGCGCAGGGCCGAGATGAGGCCGCGCAGAACTTTCCCGTGGCTCTCGCGGCGGTGCAGGGGGACGACGGCCAAGGGACGGCCCGCGGGCAGGCCGGCCAGCGCGCGCGGCGCCGATCCGGCCGGTTGCGCGAGGACCGTTTGGAGCGCGTCCACGACGGTGTTCCCCGTCACATAGATCGCGCTCGGGGCGATGCCTTCGCTGAGGAGGCGGCGTCGCGCCAGTGGAGTGGGCGCGAGAAACACGCAGGAGAGGCGGTCCACCACGATGCGGTTCATCTCCTCCGGCTCGGGTGAGCGGAGGTTGCCGGAACGCAGGCCCGCCTCCAGATGCGCGACGGGGATGCCGCGATGGAAGGCGGCCAAGGCCGCGCCGAGAGCGCTCGTCGTATCGCCTTGGACGAGAAGGAGGTCCGGCGCGCGCAGCGCCAGATCCGCATCCACGCCCGCGATCACGGCGGTCAAGAGGGCGTTGAGAGGTTGGCGGGGACGCATGACGCGCAGGTCCCGGTCGGGGCGCAGGCCGAAGGCGGCAAGCGCGCCTACGAGGATCTCCCGGTGCTGGCCCGTGGAAAGCAGGCGCACCCGGAAGCCCGGGTCCCGCCTCAGACGCCAAACGACGGGGGCCGCCTTGACGGCTTCGGGACGGGTGCCGACGACGGCCAGGACCTCGAGAGGCCGGCGCATGGCGGCCCTCAGTCTTCGGCGCGGCGCGGGCGGGCGTAGCCTGCTTTCTTGACCAACGCTTCGCGCTCGGCCACGGCCAGGTCCTCGCGCGTCATCTCGCGCACGAGTTCGTCGAAGCTGATGCGAGGCTTCCAACCGAGTTCCCGGCGGGCCTTGGCTGCGTCGCCCAGGAGCGTATCGACCTCGGTCGGCCGAAGGTAGCGGGGGTCCAGGGCCACGAGGGTCTTGCCCGTGCGCCGGTCCACGCCGCGCTCGTTGCGCCCCCGTCCCTTCCATGCCAGCTCGAAGCCGAGTTCCGCGGCGGCGGTTTCGACGAACTCGCGGACCGAGTGCTGCCGGCCCGTGGCGGCGACGTAGTCCTGCGGCGCGGGCTGCTGGAGCATGAGCCACATCATCTCCACGAAGTCGTGGGCGTGGCCCCAGTCCCGCTTGGCGTCGAGGTTTCCCAGCCAGATGGTCTCGTCGAGATCGAGCTTGATGCGGGCCAGACCGCGAGTGATCTTGCGCGTGACGAAGGTTTCCCCCCTCCGAGGAGATTCGTGGTTGAAGAGGATTCCGTTGCAAGCGTAGAGGCCGTAGGCCTCACGGTAGTTGACCGTGATCCAGTAGGCGTAGAGCTTGGCCACGCCGTAGGGCGAGCGCGGGTAGAAGGGCGTGGTCTCCTTCTGAGGCGTCTCTTGGACCTTGCCGAAGAGCTCGGAGGTGGAGGCCTGATAAAAACGGGTCTTCTTGGCGAGGCCCAGGGTCCTGATGGCCTCGAGTAGGCGCAGGGTCCCTAGGCCCGAGGAGTTCGCCGTGTACTCGGGCTCTTGGAAGCTGACGGCGACGTGGCTCTGGGCCGCGAGATTGTATATCTCGTCGGGCCTGACTTTCTCCATGACTCTCAGGAGGCTAGTCGAGTCCGTCATGTCCCCGTGGTGGAGGAGGAAGCGCAGGCGCTTCTCGTGCGGGTCCTGGAAGAGGTGGTCGATGCGGTCGGTGTTGAAGAGGGAGGTGCGGCGCTTGATGCCATGGACCTCGTAGCCTTTTGCCAGGAGAAATTCCGCGAGGTAGGAGCCGTCCTGCCCGGTGATGCCGGTGATGAGGGCTTTTTTCATGCAGCTATTGAAGCAAAACCAAGGCCGGAGGGATAAGAGAACCTTGACGGGAATCAGCAGGGAAGATACACTCACTCGTAATACCTCATGAGCGCGTGACCCAAGGGAGACACCTATGAAAGACGCCTTGATCGTCGACAACTCGGAGTTGATGCGGATGGTGATCAAGGACTTGCTGGAGGAAAACGAGATCAAGTCCGTCGGGGAAGCCAAGAATGTCGCCGAGGCCATCGACGCCTACCAGCGCCAGCAGCCCGATCTCGTGACCCTCGACATCATGATGCCCGGAGGTTCAGGCATCGACGTGTTGAAGAGCATCATGGCGAAGAATCCCAAGGCCAAGGTCCTGGTCATCACTGAGTCGGGGCGGGATGGCGTGGAACGGCAGCTTCTGCGCCAGGGGGCCTGTGCCGTCATCCACAAGCCGTTGACGAGTTCGTCGATGAAGAAAGGGCTCCAAGCCGCGGCCGGAGGCGGCGCGGCCGGCCCAGAGCATGCGTTCTCTCCCCGGGTTCTCATCGTCGACGACTCCTCTGTGATCCGCACCATGCTCAAGGACATCGTCGCGGCCCGGGGCTGGGAGGTCGTAGGGGAAGCCGCGGACGTCGCGCCGGCGATCGACTCTTTCCAGAAGCTGCTGCCGGACCTGGTGTTCCTCGACCTGGTGATGCCGGGTGGTGAAGGAACCCAGATCCTCAGGCACATCATGTCCAATAAATCAAAAACCAAGGTGCTGATCGTCAGCTCCCTGGCCCAGACCAAGCTGACGGAAGAGTTGATCCAGGGCGGCGCCGCCGGGGTCATAGCGAAACCCTTCACTGAGGAGGAAATCAACGCGGCCCTCTCCAAGATGTATCCCGCCGCGAGCGAGAGGGGCAAAGAGGGCAAAGAGGGCAAAGAGTTTTCCGCGGAGCAGCGCGACGCTCTCGAGCGTCTTTTTATATCGAGCGGAGAAAGCTGCGCCCAGGCCATGACCAAGATGTCCAAAGCGCCCTGGACTCCGATCAAAACCCAGCTCCTCGCCGCCACGAGCGCGGAGTTCCTGTCCCTCGCGGACCGGGGCCATCGCATGCAGGTGATTCCAGTTCAGATCACCGTCAAAAAGACGATCATGATCGTCGGCCTGGTGATGATGTCGAAGAACGCGGCGGAGCAGATTACGCGCGCCGTGACGAAGAACGCGGCCCCGACGCTGGACGGCGAGTTGGTGAAATCGATGATGCTGGAGTGGACGAACATCCTCGTCACCGCGGTCGTGAACGCCTTCGCCAATCAACTGGGCAAGGTGATCGTCAGTTCCAGCCCCAGGATATTGGACTGGCCGGTCAAGGACCTGATTACCCGCGTGCCGAGGGAGTTGTCCGACAATCCCGAGCGGGTCATGGCCGCTTACAACACCTTCTCCTGCAAGAGCCTCGAGGCGGACTGCGAGACTCTGTTCATCTTTCGAACCGACAACTCCCCCCTCGTCGCCCAGTAATACTACTGGTTCGCGGCGGGCAGCAGGTAGAGCGCACCCGGAAGGACGGACGCGGGGGCGGTCATGGAAGAGACTAGGACGGTCACGCAGCCCGAGGAGACCTCGAGGGAGGCCACTGAGCGGGTGGAAACCATGAAGCGGAAAGCCGTGCCGGCGGAGGCTTTCAGCGTCGCCTGGCCGTGGGTGAATTCGGCCTCTCCGGTCCGGACCGAGACCTCTGAGTCCGAGGGCACGGGCGGCTGGGGCATGTCGGGCGCGATGGTCAGGGTCCCGCTCCAGCCGCGGACTTCGTAGGAGCCGGCCAGGCGCGCGGGGCAGAGGGTCCGCGTGCAGGGGCGGGGGCCGGCGCAGCCGGTCAGGAGGACGGCCGCGAGCAAGGAGGCGCGGCTCATTAGTTCAGGGCGCCGGACGGGGCGACCGCCTCCGAGAAGGAGGGCAGATCCAGCGCGACGCCGGTGGGGCGCCGAAGGTCGGTGACCTTCGAATGGTAGAAGAGGACGACTTTTCGCACATAAGAGCGGGTCGAGGAGAACCAGCGGGTCCGGGTCAGGAATTTGGGGCCCGCGTGATAGGCGGCTATTACGCGCTGCATAACCCAGTGGGGCGCGTCGGTGTAGCGCACGCCCTGGAGATGGAAGAGGCGCCAGGCGGTCTTGAAGAGCCGTTGGATATAGGCGGCGCCGGCCTTGATTCCGTATTTGGGGTCCAGAAGCTTCCAGGAGGGCACGCCCATCCCCTCGGCTGTGACGGGCATGACCTGCATGAGGCCGCGGGCTCCGGCCGGAGACAACGCTTTGGGGTCGAATTCGGACTCCGCGGCCATGATCGACTTGAGGAAACGGGCGTCCAGATGGTACTTGCGGGCATATTTCAGGATCAGATCATCCCAACGGTCGGTCTTCAATGGCTGAGAGAGGAGGATCTTGAAGGTCCGGCGGTAGGCCGGGGTCTCCCGAGGGACCGGCACCACTAGTTCCTGGTGAAGGCGGGCGGCGGCCGGGCGGGTGTCGCGTAGGGCCTCGGGCGGGGCGGGGGCACGCTCGGAGAGGCGCGGGGCGGCCACGACGGCGCTCGGCAGGGTCTCCGAGCGAACCTGGGAAGCGTCGAACATCTTGTTGAGACGGCCCGCCGCGGCGGTACCGGCGGAGGGGAAGGCGAACGCCAAACGAGGCCCTCGGGAGGGGACGTTCCTGGGGTCTTGCGCCTGGGCGCTCTGCAAAACGAGGGCCGCCAGGGCGACGGTCACGGCCGAAAGGCGACGCGTGAAATTGACGATGCTTCATTATATCATGATCCCCGGATTTGTTAACATAAGTAGGTGGGCGATCATGTCATGATCATCGGGGCCACGGGGCTGGTGGGCAATGCCCTCCTGCGCGCCTGGAAGGCCCGCGGCGACCGGGTTTCAGCCGCCACCTATCACTGCCATGCCTCCGGGGGCTTCCTTCAGTTGGACATGCAGGACGAGACCCGGGTCCGGGCCATGTTGGCCGAAACCCGCCCCTCCCTCGTCGCCGTCCCGGCCGCCAACCCCTATGTGGACTACTGCGAGCTAAATCCGGAGGAGACCCGCCGCGTCAATGTGGAAGGCACGCTCAACGTGGCCCGGGCCTGCCGCGAGATCGGGGCCCGGATGATTTTCTTCTCGTCCGATTATGTCTTCGACGGCGTCAAAGGCATCTATACTGAGGAAGACGCCCCCTCCCCCCTCAACGAATACGGCCGGCAGAAGGTCGCCGCCGAGGCCGGCGTGCTGGCCTACGACGGCCGCAACCTAGTCCTGCGGGCCTCGGGCGCCTACGGTTGGCAGTGGGAGCCCAAGAACTTCGTGCTACAGGTCAAGAGCCGCCTTTCCGAGGGCAAGACCATGCGCGTGGCCTCCGACCTTCGCTACAACCCCACCTATGTGGAGAACTTGGCCGAGATCACGGTCGCGCTGGCCGACACCGGGGCCGAGGGGATCTTCCACGTGGTCGGCGCCGAGGAGATCGGGCGGCACGAGTTCGCCGTCCGCGCGGCGAGAGCCTTCGGGCTCGACGCGCGCCTCATCGAGGCCGTGCCCGCCGTCCGCCTGGGCTCGACCATCCCGCGCCCGAAGGCGAGCATCTTGCGCACGGACAAGGTCCGCGCCGCGCTCGCCGTCCAGCCCGTGGGCGTGGACGAGGGGCTTCGCCGCATGCTCGCCCTGGAGCCGGCGTGGCGCGAGTACGCCCTGACGCTGCCCGATCCCGCCGCCAAGGCATCGCCGTTGCGTCGTGATATTTTCGACGGCGGCATAGCTTCTCGGCCGGGAATTTGATATAGTCAACAAGTTCTTACATCTCGGAGGATAGAAATCCGCTCATGATCAACGTCTCGATGAAAGCCATGCTGGAAGCCGGAGTGCACTTCGGCCACCAGACCCGTCGTTGGAATCCGAAAATGGCTCGCTTCATCTTCGGAGAGCGCAATGGCATCCACATCATTGATCTCCAGAAGACCGTCAAGGAGCTTAAGAAGGTCGGCCAGTGGGTGCGCGACCAGGCCGCCTTGGGCAAGCGCTACCTTTTCGTCGGCACGAAGAAGCAGGCTCAGGATCTCCTCAAGGCAGAGGCCGAGCGTTGCGGCGCCTCCTACGTCTGCGAGAAATGGCTGGGAGGCACGCTCACGAATTTCGCGACGTTGCGTAAGTCGGTCAAGCGTCTCGAGGAGCTCGAGAAGTGGCAGAGCGACGGCATCTTCGCCGTCCTGCCCAAGAAGGAGGTCTCCCGACTCAACAAGGAGATGAGCAAGCTCAAGAAGAACCTCTCCGGCATGCGCGGGCTCGACAAGCTCCCGGACGTCATGTTCGTCGTGGACCCCGTCGAGGAGGACCTGGCCGTGCAGGAGGCCCGCAAGCTCGGCATCCCGATCGTCGCCGTCTGCGACACCGACTGCGACCCGGACCTCATCGACCATCCGATTCCGGGCAACGACGACGCCGCCCGCTCGATCAAGCTGTTCTGCGGCCTGGTCGCCGACGCCGTGCTCGAGGGCAAGCTCGCCTACGAGGCGGCGCTCAACGCGCAGTCCGTCGCCGGCGCCGAGGCCCAGATGCTCTCAGACGCCGCCGCCGAGACCGCCGAAATCGAGCAGACCGCCGACGTGGTCTACGCCCCCGTCGAAGAGACGACCCAGCAGGGGGCTTGACCATCATGCCGACCGTCGACTCCACCCAGATGATCAAGGACCTCCGCGAGAAGACGGGCGCGGGCATGATGGACTGCAAGCGCGCGCTTGACGAAGCCAAGGGAGTCTACGACGAGGCCTTGACCATTCTCCGAAAGAAGGGCATGGCCGACGCGGCCAAGAAGTCCGCCCGGGTTACGAAGGAAGGCGCGGTGGCCTTCAAGATAGACGGCCCGGCCGGCGCGATCGTCGAGATCAACTGCGAGACCGATTTCGTGGCCAAGGGCGAGGACTTCCAGGCCATGGCCAAGACGGTCTGCGGCAAGGCCTGCGCCGGCGCTCTGAAGAGCGTCGAGGCCGCCAACGAGGAATTCGTCAAGCCGCTCGTGGGCAAGCTCGGCGAGAACATGAATCTGCGCCGCTGCGACCGCTTCGAGCTCAAGGGTCCCGGCCTCATCGCGGGCTACGCCCACCAGCCCGACCCGTCGGCGCCGGCCAAGAAGGGCGCTTTGATCGAGATCTCAGCCGTGAGCGAGGCGGCGGCGAAGTCCCCTGAGTGCGCGGAGCTAGCCAAGGAGCTCCTCCTCCAGATCGTCGGCTTCTCTCCGAAGTATCTGAACCGAGATGAAGTCCCCGCTGCGGACATCGAGAAGGAGAAGGAAATCCACGCCGAGATCCTTCGCAAGGAAGGCAAGCCCGAGGCCTCCATCCCGAAGATCATCGAGGGCAAGATCAACAAGCTCTTCTACCAGCAGTGGGTGCTTCTCGATCAGGTCTGCGTGCGGGACAACAAGACGCCCGTGCGCGAGATCATCAAGGCGACCGGAGCTAAGCTCGGCGGCGAGGTCAAGGTCGTTCGCTTCGTGCGCTACCAGTTGGGCGAGTAGATCCTCGAGGATGCCCTCGGCCAAGAAGTTCTCAAGCAAGAAATACTCGAGGGTCCTCCTCAAGCTTTCAGGTGAGTCGCTGTGCGGAGAGAGTTCCCACGGCATCCGTCCAGAGGCCTTGTCGTCGATCGTCTCCGAGGTCAAGCTTGCCGTCGACACCGGAGTGCATCTGGGCATCGTGGTCGGCGGCGGCAACATCTGGCGCGGCGAGAAGGACAGAGGCGAGGCCATCGGCCGGGTCACGGCCGACTACATGGGCATGCTGGCCACTCTCATTAACGCCCTGGCCCTCCAGGACGCGCTCGAGAAGCTGGGCGTGCCGACGCGGGTCCAAACCGCCGTGGAGATCAACAAGCTCGCCGAGTCCTACATTCGCCGCCGCGCCATCCGCCACCTCGAGAAGGGGCGAGTCGTGATCTTCGCGGGCGGTACCGGCAACCCCTACTTCACGACGGACACCGCGGCCGCCCTGCGCGCCGTCGAGATCGAGGCCGAGATCCTGCTCAAAGCCACCAAGGTGGACGGCGTCTACACCGCCGACCCCAAGAAGGACAAGAAGGCCGTCAAGTTCGATCTCCTCACCTTCATGGACAGCATCCAGCGCCGCCTCAAGGTCATGGACGCGACCGCGCTCACGTTGTGCATGGAGAACCGCTTGCCCGTCGTCGTTTTCGATCTGGCCGTGAAGGGCAATATCGCCCGCGCGGTCGCAGGCCAGAAGGTCGGAACACTGATCACCACGGAGTGAGACCATGCCCGTCAACGACGCCGTCAACGCCGTGATCTCTAGGATGGAAGAGGCCATGAAGGAGCGCCTCAGCCGCATGGCCAAGGACCTGTCCGTCATGCGCACCGGGCGCGCCAACCCCGTGATGCTCGAAGGCATCAAGGTCGAGGCTTACGGGACGCTCGTGCCCCTCAAGCAGGTAGCCGCCGTCTCGGTCCCCGAGGCGCGCACCCTGGAGATCCGCCCCTGGGATCCCACCACCCTCATCGACATCGAGAAAGCCCTCCAGAAGGCCGACGTCGGCGCCATGCCCCAAAGCGACGGCAAGATGCTCCGCATCAACCTGCCCATGATGACGGAGGATCGCCGCAAGGACCTCGTCAAAGTCCTCAAGAAACTCGGAGAGGAGTTCCGCGTCGGCGTGCGCAACGACCGCCAGGACGCCCTCAACAAGGTCAAGAAGTCCTTCCAGGCCAAGGAGATCACCGAAGACGACCTTCGAGGCCTCGAGAGCCGCATCCAGAAGATGACCGACTCCTTCACCGGCCAGATCGATGGCCAGGTCTGCGCGAAGGAGAAAGAAGTCCTCACCATCTAGTGCCGCACGACCCAGCGCGTCGCCCACGCCACGTCGCCGTCATCATGGACGGCAACGGCCGCTGGGCGGCCGCTCGGGGACTGCCGCGAGCGGCGGGTCATAGGGCAGGCGTGGATTGCGTCCGCGCCATCGTCCGCGCCGCAGGGGAACTCGGCATCGAGGCCCTCACCCTCTACTCCTTCTCGGCGGAGAACTGGCTTCGCCCCGCTTCGGAGGTCGGGGAGTTGATGAAGCTTCTCTCCTGGGCTTTGAAGAAGGAGGCCTTGGAACTCGACAAGAGAGGAGTCCGCCTCGGCGCCATCGGGCGTCTGGATGCGCTTCCAAAGAGCGTTCGCAGCGCGCTGGACTCCGCCATCGAACGATTGAAGGGCAACGCTGGTTTGAGGCTCACGCTCGCCTTAAATTACGGCGGCAGGCAGGAGATCGTCGACGCGGTCAATAAGGCTCTTTCCGCCGGCGCCGTGAAAATCGACGAAGAGTCCATCGGCCGCAATCTGTATACGACCGGCCTCCCGGAGCTCGACCTCCTGATCCGCACGTCCGGCGAGATGCGCCTGTCCAACTTCCTTCTTTGGCAGGCCGCCTATGCCGAAATCTTCGTCACCCCCGTGCTCTGGCCCGACTTCCGCAGAGAACATCTGGAAGCGGCGCTCGAAAACTTCGCCAAGCGCGACCGCCGTTTCGGCGGGCTGTCAGCCAAGTCCTGAGCGCGGGGGATGACGGCATTGACATACATCGAAATGCACATTACTATGACATATCGCACGGAAGCAGGAGGGGCCATGAGATCCGCGACGTTCAGCGAGTTCCGTAACCAGGCGAAAAAGTATTTCGACGCCGTCGAAGACGGAGAATCGATAGAGATCTATCGTCATGGCAAGCCTGTCGCCATTCTGGCGCCGATCCGCAAGCATTCCCTCGAGCGCTGGCGGACGGCCCGACCCTTGACTCTTACGGGGGCGTCTTTGAGTCACGCCGTCCTCGCCGACCGCGAGGACGGCCGCTGATGCGCATTCTCCTCGATTCGTCCGCTCTGGCGAAGCGGTATGTTTGCGAGCCGGGCACGGAGCAGGTGCTTAGCCGCTGCCGGGACGCCGATGAGATCGTCCTCAGCGTTTTGTGCGTTCCGGCACTCGTGTAGGCGTTCAATCGCCTTCGGCGCGAGGGAAAATTGTCAGCGGCGCGCTACCGCCGGCTCAAACGAGACTTCGCGGCCGATCTTGAGCAGGCGATGATCGTTGATCTCACGCCCTCCGTCGTTCATCGGACGGTTTCCTGTCTGGAGCATGCTCCCCTGCGGACCTTGGACGCGATCCAGGTGGCTTCGGCGATCGAGTCTTTGTGCGATCTTTTCATCAGCGCCGACCGCCGTCAATGCGAGGCCGCGGCTCGCCTGAAGCTGAGGACTGAAAACGTCGGGAACCTCAACTGATTTAGTAAAATAAAAAGATGCTGCTCCCGCGCATCATGACGGCGCTTGTCGGCATCCCCCTGCTGGTCTGGCTCGTGCACGCCGGGGGGGTGGCCTTCGGAGTGTTCACGACCGGGATCTCCGCGCTGTGTTGCTACGAGTACGCCCTCATCCTTCGCCTCGGCGGCCGTCCGGTTCTGCCCATCACGACCATCCTCTTCGGCTGCGCGATGGCGGCGTGCGCGGCCTTCGACGGGCCCGTGGGGCTCGTGCTCACCGCCGGCATCGCCCTGGTCACCCTCGTCGAGATGGCCTCGGGCGTTCATTCCATGGACCGCGCCGCGCTGAGCGTCTTCGGAGGGTTGTTCGCAGGCTGGATGCCCGCGCATCTGGCGCTCATTCGGGACCTCCGTCCTCACGGGGAAGCTTTCGTCTTTATGACCCTGGTCTCGGTCTGGTGCATGGATACGTCCGCCTACGCGGTCGGCCGCTTGGTGGGACGCCGGCCCCTGGCGGACGTCCTTTCGCCCAAGAAGACCTGGGAGGGGGCGGCCGCGGGCTTCGTCGCGGCGGTAGCGGTCTGCCTGCTTGTCCAGCGCTCCATGCTTCAGGACGCATCCCCCCTCCACGCGGCGCTCATCGGCGCCGTCATAGGGGTGACGGGGCAACTCTCAGACCTGGCCGAGTCCATGGTCAAGCGCGACGCCGGGGTCAAGGATTCCGGCGCGCTCCTCCCCGGCCACGGCGGCGTGTTCGACCGGTTTGACTCGTACATTTTCTGCGCGCCCGCCGTCTATTACGTTCTGAGCTTGCGATGAAGAAGGTCGCTATTCTCGGCTCGACAGGATCGATCGGCATCAACGCCTTAAACGTCATCCGCGAGATGCCGGGCAAGCTCTCGGTCTTCGGCCTGGCGGCGCACTCCAACTCCGCGCTCGTGGCCCGGCAGGCCGCGGAATTCGCAGCCAAGGCCGTGTCGATGTTCGAGCCGAAGGCCTCGGACGAGTTGAAGCGCCGCCTCGACGGCCGGACCCGGCGCCTGGCGCCGGGAGTCGAGGGGCTGTGCGACATGGCCTCGCATCCCGATGTCGACGTCGTCCTGACTTCTCTCGTCGGCGGAGTGGGATTCGCGCCGCTCCTGGCCGCCATCCGCGCGGGCAAGATCATCGCCCTGGCCAACAAGGAGCCCATGGTCATGGCCGGCGCGCAGTTCATGCGCGAGGCCGCGCGCTGGGGAGCGCGCATCGTGCCCGTGGACTCCGAGCCATCGGCCATCTTCCAGTGCGTGCAAGGTTTGAGCCCCGATCCTCGAGCGGTCGTTCCCCTGAAAACGATCCGCCGCGTCTTCCTCACCGCCTCGGGCGGGGCCTTCGCCAAGTATAAAGGCGATCTGTCGAACGTGACGCCGGAGCAGGCGCTCAAGCACCCGACCTGGAAGATGGGACGCAAGATCACTATCGACTGCGCGACCCTGATGAACAAGGGCTTCGAACTCATAGAGATCATGAACCTGTTCGGCCTCAAGCGCGAGCAGATCGAGATCGTCATCCACCCGCAGTCCATCTTCCATTCGGGCGTCGAGTTCTCCGACGGCTCCGTCCTGGCGCAGATGGGCGTGCCGGACATGAAACTCCCCATCCAGTACGCTATGACCTTCCCCGAGCGAGCCGAACGCGTCATCGAGCCCCTCGACCTGGTCAAGGCCGGCACTCTTGAGTTCCGCGCGCCCGACTTCAGCCGATCACCGTGCCTGGAGCTCGCCCGCGAGGCGGCGCAGAAGGGAGGAGGCATGCCCGCCGTCCTCAACGCCGCCGACGAGATCGCGGTGTCGGCCTTTCTCGGCGGCCGCATCAAGTTCACCGACATACCGCGCGTAGTCGAGAAGACTATGGCGGCGCATCAAGTCAGCGGAGGCCTTCCGGGCTTCCAAGAGATCGTCGAAATCGACGCCTGGGCGAGAGCCAAGGCCGAGGAGTCCTGCCGATGAGCATGGTCCTGTCCTGGCTGTACACGATCTCCGCCAACGCTTTCGCCCTGGGGCTGGTCATCTTCCTCCATGAGTACGGTCACTACCTGGCCTGCCGCAAGCTGGGCGTGCGCGTAGAGAAGTTCGCCTTCGGTTTCGGCCCCGAACTGCTGGGCTTCACAGGCCGCGAGGGGACGCGCTTCGCGCTTTGCGCCATCCCCTTCGGCGGCTTCGTCAAGCCCGCCGGCGAGGACCCGACGCAAGCCAACGGCGTCGCGCCGCAGGCCGACGAGTACTTCGGGCAATCGTGGAGCCGACGGCTCATCATCGTCTACGCGGGTCCGGCCATGAACTACGTCCTGGCCTTCGCCCTCTACACCGGCCTCATTTGGGCCAAGGGTCTTCCGGAGCCGTCCAAGGAGGCGGTCATCGGCAACATGATGATGGGCCTTCCCGCGGACAAGGTCGGCATCGAGGTCGGCGACCGCATCCTCTCGTTCGATGGGCGCGTCGTGACCGGCTGGGATGATCTGGCCAGTTCCATCCACCGATCCGCCGGCAAGGAAGTCTCCCTCGGCCTCAGTCGCAAGGACAAGACCCTCGAGGTGAAGGTCACCCCGCGCATGGACGACTCCGGCCGGCAGGGCGTGATCGGGATCATGCCCAAGGCCGAGTACCGCCCCGTCGGCCCCTTCATAGCGATGTACGAATCGGCGCGTCTGTGCTGGATGCAGAGCAAGCAGACCGTGACGACCATCGCGGGCAAGATATGGAAGCGCGAACGTCCCGACCTGGCCGGTCCCGTCGGCATCTTCCAGATGGTCTCGCGCGCGGCACGGGCGGGTTGGGAGGACTTCCTTTTCCTTATCGGCTTTATCTCGGTGGCCATCGGATTCTTCAACCTCCTGCCCCTGCCGCTCCTCGACGGCGGGCACGGCGCGTTCTACTTCTGGGAGGGCATCCGCGGTCGCCGTCCCTCGCCCGAGTCCATGGAGAAGGCAAACACCGTGGGCCTGGCCTTCCTCCTATCGTTGCTTGTCTTTGCCACATATAACGACGTCCTGCGCCTGCGCGCCGACCGCGCCGCCAAAGCAGCCAAGACCGTCCCCGTCGAGACTAAAAAATGAAACTCTCCCGCTACCTTCTCCCCACCCTTCGCGAGGCTCCTTCAGACGCGGACAACGTGTCCGCCCGGCTCATGCAGCGCGCGGGGATGATCCGCAAGGTCGCCTCGGGCATCTACGATTGGCTGCCCCTGGGCCTTAGGGTTCTTCGGAAAGTCGAGCGCATCGTGCGCGAGGAGATGGACGCCGTCGGAGGGCAGGAGATATTGCTGCCGGTCATACAACCGAAGTCCCTCTGGAAGGAGACGGGCCGCTGGGACGTCTATGGCAAGGAGCTCCTGCGCCTGAAGGACCGAAAGGACGCGGAGTTCTGCTTCGCGCCGACCGCCGAGGAGGTTGTCACCGATCTCGTGCGCCGCGAGGTCCGTTCCTGGCGGCAGTTGCCGACGATGCTCTACCAGTTCGGGCTCAAGTTCCGCGACGAGATCCGCCCCCGCTTCGGCGTGATGCGCGCGCGCGAATTCCTGATGAAGGACGCCTATTCGTTCCACGCCGACGAGGCAGACGCTTCCTTGCATTATCAAAAGATCTACGAGGCCTATCGAAAGATCTTCGTGCGCTGCGGCCTGAAGTTCAAGCCCGTCGAGGCGCAGTCCGGGGCCATCGGAGGCTCAACCTCGCACGAGTTCATGGTCCTAGCCGAGACCGGCGAGGAGACCATTGTCTCCTGTTCGAAGTGCGACTACGGCGCCAACCTCGAGCGCGCAGAGGTGAAGGACCATTACGCCGCGCCTGAAGCGTCGTCATTTAAGTCCGTGACCAAGTTTGAAACGCAGGATAAGACCTCCGTGGCCGAGGTGGCCAAGCTCGTCTCTCGTCCCCTGACCGACTTCCTCAAAACGCAGCTCTACATGATCAACGGGCACAAGCCCGTCATCGCGCTCATGCGCGGCGACCACGAGATCCACGAGGCGAAGCTCGCCGCGGCCGTGGGCTCTCCCGCCCTCCAGCGCGCCAACGAGGCCCAGTACCGGCAGGTCATGGGCTGCAAGGTCGGCTATGGGGGGCCGCAAGGGCATCCGGACGCGCCCGTCTACGCCGATTTTGCCGCCAAGTCCGTCTTGAACGGAATCACCGGCGCTAATCAAGACGGTCTGCACGTCGATCATTTCAACATCTCCCGCGATCTTCCCGCTCTCAAGGGATATTTCGATCTGCGCTGCGCCACCCCCGAGGATCCATGCCCTCGTTGCGGTTCCCGGACCGTTTTCTATAAAGGCATCGAGGTCGGACACACTTTCAAGCTGGGGACGAAGTACTCCGCCGTCCTCAAGGCCGAGTACCTCGATGAGCGCCAGAAGTCGCGGGTCATGGTGATGGGCTGCTACGGCATCGGCGTCTCGCGCGTGGTCGCGGCGGCCATCGAGCAGGGCCACGACAAAGACGGCATCCTGTGGCCGCCGGCGATCTCTCCGTTCCACGTCGCGCTGGTCGTGCTCGACGAGGCCGATGACGCGCGCGTGCGCCCTGCCGCCGACTCCCTGGTCGCCTCTTTGGAGTCGGCCGGCATAGAGGTCCTCGAGGACGACCGGGACGGCAAGCCCGGCGTCAAGTTCAAGGACATCGATCTGATCGGAATCCCCCACCGTCTCGTGCTCTCCAAAAAGACCCTGGACGCAGGCGAGGTCGAGTACAAGCGCCGCGGCGTCGCTTCTTTCGAGCGCTGGAAGCTCGACGAAGCCTCCGATCTCCTCGGCGCCCTGCTCGCCGTCCCCGCTCTCTAGGGAAGAAGATCCGACAGCCGCTCCCCAATACATGCTATAATAATATCAGTTCGTCCGTTGCGGGACGCGCGTTGAAAGTGGCTTTCGGTGCTGGCCACTTTTTTTATTGAGATGAACATGGATGCCAAAGAGATCGAGACCCTTCTGACCCCCCTCCTGGAGCAGGAGGGCGCGGAACTCGTCGACATGAACTGGAGGCGGGAAGGACACCGCTGGGTCCTGCGTCTTTTTCTGGACAAGGGGGGCGGCATCACGCTCGACGACTGCGCCTATCTCTCCGAGAGAGTAGGAGCCTTCATCGACGAGAAGGGGAGCATCGAGCAATCGTATGTCCTCGAAGTGTCTTCCCCGGGCCTCGACCGGGTGATCAAGAAGGAAGGTGATTTTGAGCGTTTTTCGGGCAAGCCGGTGAAGATCCGCCTTAAGCTCGCCGAGAACGGGCAGCGGAAGTTCTCCGGGACGCTCAGAGGCCTTGCCGAAGGCAAGGTCGCCGTGCAGATCGGCAAGATCCTCAAGCAGTTCGACCGGCGCAACATCGATGAACTGAGGCTCGACGACTCTGCCGCGATCGATCTTGGAGAGGAGTGAGCATATGGCCAAGTCCGAACTGATGACGGCATTGGAGCAGATCGCCCGGGAGAAGAACATTCCGGTGTCGGAGATCCTGTTCATGATCGAAGGCGCGGTGGTGTCCTCGCTGCGCAAGCACGTGGGCAAAAACGCCGACATCCGCGCGGTCATCGATCGCGAGACCGGCGCCTTCTCGGCCGTCGTGGTCAAGAAGGTGGTCGAGACCGTGACCGAGCCCGAACTCGAACTGACGCAGGCCGAGGCTCAGAAGTACAAGAAGGACGCCAAGATCGGCGATGAGGTCGCCTATCAGGCCCCCGCCTCAGACTTCGCCCGCATCGCCGCCCAGACCGCCAAGCAAGTCTTGACCCAACGCGTACGCGAGGTCGAGCGAGACAAACTCTACGAGGAGTTCAAGCCCAAGGAGGGCGAGATCGTCTCGGGCTCCGTGCACCGATTCCTCGACCGTAACATCATCGTGGACCTCGGCAAGACCGAGGGCATCCTCCCTCTCCGGGAGCAGATCCGCCGCGAGCGCTACGGTATCGGCTCGAACGTGCGCGCGGTGATCCTTCGCGTCGACAAGGCTCAGCGCGGCCCGGCCGTCGTGCTCTCGCGCGCCTCGGACCTATTCCTCCAGCGTCTCATGGAGATGGAGATTCCCGAGATCGCCGACAAGACCGTCGAGGTCGTGCGCATCGTGCGCGACCCCGGCTTCCGCGCCAAGGTGATCGTCCGATCCAACGACCCAAAGGTGGACGCCATCGGCGCGTGCGTGGGCCTGCGCGGCTCGCGCATCCGCTCCATCATGAACGAGGTGGCCGGCGAGCGCATCGACCTCATCCCCGGAGCCGACGACGCGGAGAACGCTCTTGCCAACGCCTTGGCTCCGGCCAAGGTCTCCTCCGTGCGCATCGTGGACGCGGAGAACCGCGTGGCCGAGATCCTGGTGGCTGAGGAGCAATTGGCCCTGGCTATCGGCAAGGATGGGCAGAACGTGCGCCTGGCTCAGAAGCTCACCGGCTGGACCCTCGAGGTGAAATCGGAGGACCAGAAGAAGACGGAGAGCGACACGGCCGACAAGTCGGCCGCCAAGATCCTTTCCGCCCTGGAGGGCTTGGGCCCCAAGACGGTGGACACCCTTGTCAAGGCCGGCATCACCGATGTGGCGCGTCTGGCCGCCTGCAGCGCGGCGGACCTCACGGCTTTATCGGGCATCGGAGAGAAGACCGCCGCCAAGATCATCGCTTCGGCCCAGGACGCTCTCGCCAAGGCCCCGGACCCGGCGCAGCCCGCTGCGCAGACGCAGCGGGCCTGAATGCTGAAATGCTATCATGTCCTAGGACCTTGAATCATGAATAAGAAGACGACCAAGAAGACTGCGGCCAAGAAGCCTGAGGAGGCGCTCGAGAAGCCGAAGAAGGCTGTCGTCAAGAAAGCCGCCTCCTCCGTCAAGGCCAAGCGCTCCTCGAAGAACAGCGGCAAGCCCGAGGTCGAGGGAGTCTTCAAGGCCGAGGCGGAGGTCCGCAGCAAGGCCGAGGAAGGCTCGATCGCTCCGGAGAGTTCGCGACTGGTCTCCGCTTTTGACCTCTTCAAGAGGCGCAAGGTTTCCACCTCCACCCCGTCCGTCACGCGTCTGGCTGCCGGAGCTTGCCTGCCGAAGCCTCTCGTGCCTCCGGCGTCGTCGGCGCCCATGGCCCACGCCGCACCACCGCCGACCCCGGCCGCTCCCGCCGCAGCAGGCGTGCTTCCCGCTCTCGTTGCCAAGCCGCCGGTCCCCGGCACCCCGGCCCTGCCGCCGCGGGCCGTCCCCGGACAAGTCCAGGCGTGTCCCGCCGTTGCGACCTCCGCGCCCGGCTCCGCCGCGCCGGCCGCTGCGAAGCCATCGGTCCCGGGCATGCCCGCGCCGAAGCCATCCCAACCCGGCGCCAAACCCGGCATGGCGCCGGTCCCGCAGAAGCCGGTCATCCTCCGCCCGGGCGCCATCACCACGCGCCCGCCGACGTTCGTCCCTCCGAGACCGGCGCCGCGTCCAGGCCAGCCCGGCTACCGGGGAGGCCCGCACCGCCAGGTGACGCGCCCGTCCGCCGCGCATCGCCCGGTTCCGCCCGCAGCGCCGGCGGTCTCCAAGCCTGTCGAGGGCGCCAAGCCGGTACTTAAGAAGATACAGGTCTCCTCGATGATCACGGTGCGTGAGCTTTCCGAGAAGATGGAAGTCAAGACCAACGACGTCATCAAGAAACTGATGTCGCTGGGAATATTCGCCACCATCAACCAGCGCCTCGAGACGGAAGCCGCGCAGGTCGTCGCCTCCGACTTCGGCTTCGAGCTGGAAGTCGTCGCGATGTATAAAGAAGAGGAGTTGGCCGTCACGAAGACCGAGCAGGAAGATCCGGCCAAGCTCAAGCCGCGTCCCCCCGTGGTCACCATCATGGGCCATGTCGACCACGGCAAGACCAGCCTTCTCGACGCCATCCGCAAGACCAGCGTCGCCGCGGACGAGGCCGGCGGCATCACCCAGCATATCGGCGCCTACAAGGTGAAGGTGGGCAAGGGCGAGGTCGTCTTCCTCGACACTCCCGGCCACGAGGCCTTCACCGCGATGCGCGCGCGCGGCGCCAAGGTGACAGACATCGTCGTACTTGTCGTTTCCGCCACCGACGGCGTCATGCCGCAGACCGTCGAGGCCATCGACCACGCCAAGGCGGCCGGCGTTCCCATCGTCATTGCCGTCAACAAGATCGACCTCCCCGGCGCCAACCCTCAGAAGATTCGCCAGGACCTTTCCAACCACGGGCTCCAGCCCGAGGAGTGGGGCGGCAAGAATATTTTCGTCGACGTCTCCGCCAAAAAACAACTCAATCTCGACAAGCTCCTGGAGAGTCTTCTCCTGCAGTCGGAAATCCTCGAGCTGAAGGCCAACCCGGACCGCCTTGCCTACGGCACCGTGCTGGAAGCCAAGATGGATGCCAAGCGCGGCGCCGTGGCGACCGTGCTTATCCAAGCCGGCACGCTCCATACCGGCGACTCATTCGTCGCGGGCCTGGCGTACGGCAAGATCAAGGCCTTAGTCGACGACCACGGCCTGCGCATCGAGACCGCCCCCCCCTGCACGCCCGTCGAGGTTCTCGGCCTGACGGGCAATCCGCAGGCCGGCGATGCCTTTACCGTCGTCGAAAACGAGAAGGCCGCGCGTGACATCGCCGAGAAGCGCCGCCTGATCCATCGCGAGCAGACCATGGCCCACCAGAAGCACATGACTCTCGTCGGACTGCGCTCCGCCCTCAACGCCGGACAGTCGAAGGCCAAGGACCTGCACATCGTGCTCAAGGCCGACTCGCAGGGTTCCCTCCAGGCCCTGCGAGACTCTCTGGAAAACCTTACCACCAGCGAGTGCCGCGTGCGCATCATCCACGGCGCCATCGGCAACGCCAGCGAATCGGACGTCTTGCTTGCCTCGGCCTCGGACGCGGTCGTGCTGATGTTCCACGCGGACGTCGAGCCGCGCGCCGAAGAGGTCGCGGTGCGCGACGGCGTCGAGATCCGCAAGTACGAAGTCATCTATGACCTCATCGAGGACGTCAAGGCGGCCCTCGAGGGATTGCTCGCTCCGGAGATCGTGGACATCGTCGTCGGCAAGGGCGAGGTCAAGCAACTCTTCGCGATCCGCAGCGGCATGGTCGCAGGGGCCGCCGTCCGCGACGGCAAGATCGCGCGCGGCGGCTTCATCCGCGTCGTGCGCGACGGCGCGACGGTGTACGAGGGCAAGATCACCACGCTCAAGCGCTTCAAGGACGACGTCAAGGAAGTCGAAAAGGGCCAGGAGTGCGGCATCGGCATCGAAGGCTTTGACGACTTCAAGGTAGGAGACATTCTCGAGTTCTACGTCAAAGAATCGCGCACGCGACGCTTGAGCCAGTCGCCGCGCTAGCCGCGGAGGCTGACATGTACTCGCGCAACGATCGCCTCAAGGAACTCTACAAGGAACTCATCACCCGGCTCCTGCGCGAGGTCAAGGACCCCGGCCTGACGGGCTTCCTGACCGTTACGGACCTCTCTCTCTCCGTGGACCGCAAGACCGCCACGGTCTACTACTCGATCCTGGGCTCCGAGGCGGAGCGCGAAGCGGCAGGCAAGGCCCTCCTGCGCGCCGCCCCCTATCTGCGCGTGCTCCTCAAGAAAAAAGTGGCCGTTAAGGTGGTCCCGAACATCGTCTTCGAGTACGACGAGACCCCGCGAAAAGCGTCGCGCATCGATGAGCTCCTCAATAAGCTCGAGCAGGAGAAGGGCGCTTGATGAGCCTCCCGGCGGGCATGCTGCTCGTCGATAAGCCGCGCGACTGGACCTCTCACGACGTGGCGGCCGTTCTGAGGAAGCTCTTCGCGCGCGGCGTCAAGGTCGGCCACACGGGCACCCTGGATCCGCTGGCCACGGGACTGCTCGTGGTTCTCGTCGGCCCCTGCACGCGCCTCCAGGCGCGGCTCCAGGGCTTCGACAAGGTCTACTCGGGGACTATCCGCCTGGGCGTTAAGACCGACACGGGCGACGTCACCGGCAAGGTGCAAGCCGTCTTCCCCGTGCCGCCGCTGAGCCTGGCGGACCTGACGCGGGCGCTCGCTGCCCTGGAGGGCGAGGTCTCGGCCCCGGCCCCGGCCTACTCCGCGGTCAAGCATCGGGGCAAAGCCCTCTACGCCTACGCCCGCGCCGGCATCCCCGTTCCGGTCAAGCCGCGTACCTGCGTGATACGCTCCTGGAAGGCCCTGGCCTGGGAGAGTCCGGAACTGACGCACAGGCTCTCCTGCGGGAGCGGGACCTATGTCCGCTCGTTGGCCGAGGTCCTGGGCGAGAAGCTGGGCTGTGTGGGCGCGGTCTCGAGCCTGCGGCGCGAGAAAGTCGGTCCCTTCGACATCGCGCAAGCGCTGTCCTTGGACGCGGCGCGCGCCCTCTCCCCGCAGGCCGTTCGCCGCGTGCTGAGCGCCTCTCTGTCCGTCCTCGACCACGCGCTCAAAGAGACTCCTGCCCGGTGAGGACGCTGCGCGGCCGCGTGGTCCGCGGGACCCGCCTCGGTCGGCGGTTGGGGTTTGCCACCGCTAATCTGAAGGTCTCTCCCGGCGCGCGGCCGCCGCGCGGCGTCTGGCGCGTGAAGGTCTCCGGCACGACTTTGGGCGAGCGCCCGGCCGTCTGCAACGTGGGCGTGCGCCCCACGCTCGGCGGTCGCCGGCTGGTCGTGGAGGTCCACATTCCGGGCTTTCGCGGCGACCTCTATGGGCGCACCCTGAAGATTGGATTCCTCTGCCGGATTCGCTCCGAGAGGAAGTTCTCGAGCCTCGCCGCGCTCAAGGCCCGCATCCGTCTCGACGTGGCCTGCTTGACGCGAGGGCCGCGTTGAGCGCCAGCAAACCGAACGTGGCGACAAGAAGGAGCACGGAGAGGGCGTTGATCTCTGGAGTCACGCCGAATTTCATCATGGAATAGACCTTGATGGGCATGGTGACGATGCCGATTCCGGCCAGGAAGAAGGAGGTCACGAAGTCCTCGAAGCTCACCGTGAAGGCCAGCAGGCACCCGGAGACGATGGCGGGCATGGCCAGGGGCAGGGTGACCTTCAGGAAGGCGGTCAGCTCCGTGGCTCCCAGGTCCATGGCGGCCTCCTCCAGGTGCGACTCGCCCATGGACTTCAGGCGCGCGCGCGCGGCCCCGACGGTGTAGGGCAGGCAGATGAGGGCGTGGGCGCAGGCGAGGGCGCCGAAATCCAGCTCGTAGCCCGCGCGCACGAGGAAGCTCAATAGGCCCACTCCCAAGGCCACCTCGGGCATCATCAGCGGCGCGTCGAGCAGGGCGCCGTAGCCCTCTCGACTCTTGAAGGGGCGGTGCCGGGTCAGGGCATAGGAGGCGAGCAGGCCCAGGACGGCGGCGATAGCCGCCGCGGCCGCCGCCAGCTCGAGGGATGTCAGCAGGGCGCCCAGCAGCTCCGCGTCGTGGAAAAGGAGCTGGTACCACTTGAAGGTGAAGCCGCGCCAGACTACGTTGCGGTGCGCGTCGTTGAAGGAGAAAACGGCCATCACGCCGAGCGGCAGGTACAGGAACGCGTAGAGCGCCATGCAGTAAAGAGAGAGGAGCCGGCCGTGCCTCATGCCTGGTCGTCCCAGCGGCGGTAGAGCCATAATCCGCCGACGAGGCAGGTCAACAGAAGGCAGGTCAGGGCCGCTCCAAAGGGCCAGTCCTGCGCCATCAGGAACTGGTTTGAGATGAGGTTTCCGAGCAGGTAGTAGCGCGGCCCGCCCAGGATCTCCGCGGTGAGGAAGTCGCCCAGGCAGGGCACGAAGGTGAGGAGGCTTCCGGCGATGACGCCGGGAAGGGACAGGGGTAATGTCACCTTGCGAAAGGCCGTCCAGCGGTCGGCGCCCAGGTCGTAGGCCGCTTCCACATACTGTCGCGGGATCTTTTCCAACGAGCCGTAGAGGGGCAGGACCATGAAAGGCAGGTAGAAATACACCAGGCCCAGCAGGACCGAGAACGACGTGTACAGGATTGAGATCGGCGCGCTGATGAAGCCGAAGCGCAGCAGGGCTGCGTTGAGCAAGCCCTCCTTGCCTAGAATGATCATCCACGAGTAGAAAGCCACCAGAGCCGAGGTCCAGAAGGGGACCATCAGGCCGATGAGCATGGCGTTGCGCCAGCGCCCGGCGCGGAAGCTCAGGAAGTAGGCCAGCGGATAGCCGAGCAGGAGGGTCAGGAGGGTCGTCCCCCCCGCAAAGCCCAGAGTGCGCAGAAGGACGGGAAGATACTTGGGATCGAAGGCCCGGCGGTAGTTGTTGAGGCTCAGGGTCCACAGGATCTCGCCGTAAGGGCCGTTCTTGGCCAAGGAGAGCAGGAGCAAGCCCGCGGCGGGCAGGACCAGGAAGACGATCATCCACGCCGCGGCCGGGGCCAGCAAGAGGTGGCTGGCCAGCGGGCGGCGTCCGCCCAGCAGCCAGGACAGGGCTCGGTCCATCAGGAGACCTTCACGTCAGCCCAGACCTGGTTCCACATTTCGGATTGCTCCGGGTCCAAGATGTGGTGTAGTTGCAGTTGGCCCATGGTTTGCGGCGTCGGGTAGACGCGCGGATCGCGGCGCAGAGCCTTTTCGACGAGAGGGAAAGCTTTTGCGTTGGGCGTGGCGTAGCGCACCGAATTGGAGATCGATCCCGCGACTTCTGGTTCCAGGAGATAGTCGATCAGGCGTAGGGTGTCCTCTCGGTGGCGCGAGCCTCGCAGCATGGCCAGGCAGTCCACCCACATGTACGTCCCCTCCTTGGGCAGGACGTAGTCGAGATCGGGGTTGTCTCGCGCGGCCTGGAAGAGGTCCCCGGACCAGGTCATGGCGAGATCGATTTCCCCCGCGACGAGACTGTTGAGGTAGGAGGAACTGGAGTACTGCCTTACCAGTGGTTTCTGCCTCAAGAGGAGCTCTCGGACCTTGCGAAAATCTTCCGGATCGCGGGTGGTCTGGGGTATGCGCAGAAGCTGCATGGCGACCGCGACGCAGTCCCGTACGTTGTCGAGCATGGAGATGCGATCCTTATACTTCGGGTCCCATAGGTCCCACCAGGAGCTCGGCTGCTTGGCGAGCTTGCGGCGATTGTAGGCGATGCCCGTGGTCCCCCAGAGATACGGGATGGTCGTCTCGTCGGGGTCGTAGGATGGGCGGCGGAAGCGGGGCGCCAGATTGCCCATATTTTTGAGCGTGCCCGAGGGCACGGCATCGATGAGGTTGAGGGATTTGAAGCGCGGGATGAGATAGTCGCCGATGACGACAAGGTCATAGCCGCGCGCGCCTGCGCGGATCTTGGCGAACATCTCCTCTTCGTCGGCAAAAAGGTCGTAGCGCACGCTCACGCCGGCGCGTCGGGTGAACTCCGGCAGGGTGTCCTTGCCGATGTAGTTCGACCAGTTGTAGAAGTTGACGACTCGTCTCGTGTCGGCGCGGCGGCAGGCGGCCATCAGTGCCGGCATCAGAGGCGCTAGGACGGCGATCTTCAGGAAGTCCCGGCGGGTGGCGTCAGTCATCATCATCGGGCTCGAGAATATATACATCCTCGGGTTGAACCGCGGCGATGACCGGTACGCCGATGTCGTCGTGAACCGCGTAGCGGTCGCCCCCCGCTACGGCCGTCAGCATGCGCCCAGGCGATTTCTTGAACAGTTCCAAATAGATCTGGCAGGCATCGCCAAGGAAGACGGTGTCCTTGAGGGTCGCGGCAAGGCGCAGGGCGCCAAAAGGCAGTTCGTCTTTGTAATAAACTTTCACGCGTTCCGGGCGGATGGCGACCCGGACGCGCTTGCCCGGCAAGGGGAGCCTCTCGCCGACGTCGAGCGGGACGTCCAGCTCGAATTCGTCTTCCAGCATCAGGTGCGCTCGGCCCGCGGCGGCGGGCAGAACTCTCGCCGAGAAGATGTTGGCGCCGCCGATGAAGTCGGCCACGAAGCTGGTTTTCGGAGATTCGTAGATTTCCCCCGGCGTGCCGATTTGTTCCACGCGTCCCTGGTTGAAGACGGCGATTCGGTCGGACATGGTCATCGCCTCCTCCTGGTCGTGGGTGACGTAGACGAAAGCGATTCCCAGGCGCTTCTGGAGGTTCTTGAGTTCCAGCTGCATCGACTTGCGCAGCTTGAGGTCCAAGGCGCCCAGCGGCTCGTCGAGCAGGAGCAGGGCGGGGCGGCCCACGATGGCGCGGGCCAGGGCCACTCGCTGCATCTGTCCTCCGGAGAGGGAGGCGGTGCGCCGGCCTTCGAAGCCGGATAGCTTTACGAGCTGCAGGGCCTCGGCCGTGCGACGGGCGATCTCTGCCTCGGGCGCTTTGCGCAGGCGCAGGCCGAAGGCGACGTTTTCGGCTACGTCCAGGTGAGGAAAGAGGGCGTAGTGCTGGAAGACGGTGTGGACGTCTCTCTCATAGGGCGGTTGGTCGGTCACGTCAAAGCCGCTGAGTTTTACGCGGCCCGAGTCGGGCGCCTCGAAGCCGGCGATGATGCGCAGGGTGGTGGTCTTGCCGCAGCCCGATGGCCCCAGTAAGGTCATGAACTCGCCCTTGCGCACGAAGAGGCTCACGTCGCGCAGGACCACGCTGCCGCCGAAGGACTTCGTCAGCGGGCCGATCTCGAGAAGCGTCTCGTCGCTCATCCCTTGAAGGCGGCGACGGCGTCGCGGATGAGGCGGAAGGCCGCCTCGGCTTGGGGCTCGGAAATCACCAGCGGGGGCGCCAGGCGGATGGTGTTCTCGTGGGTGTCCTTGGCGAGCAGGCCGCGGCGCATGAGGTCCTCGACGAGGGGGCGCACGCGGCTGGTGAATTCGAGGGCGAGCATGAGGCCTCGGCCGCGGGCCTCCTTGAGCGCGGGATGATGCAGGGTTTTGAGCCGCGCGAGCAGGACGGCTCCGACCTTGGCGGACTTGCGCGCCAGGTCCTCGCCGCGAATGACGTCCAGGGCGGCCAGGCCGATGGCGCAGGCCAAGGGGTTGCCCCCGAAGGTCGAGCCGTGGGTCCCGGGGGTGAAGAGCGACATCACCTCTTCCTCCCCGACCAGGGCGGAGATGGGATACAGGCCTCCGGAAAGGGCCTTGCCGAGGACGAGAAGGTCGGGCTTGACGCCCTCGTGGTCGCACGCGAACATCCTGCCCGTGCGGCCCAGCCCCGTCTGGATCTCGTCGGCGCACATGAGGACGTTGTACATCGAGCAGAAGCGGCGCACGGCCTTCAGGTAGCCCTTGGGCGGGATCACCACGCCGGCCTCTCCCTGGATGGGCTCGAAGAGGAAGCCGACGGTGTTGCGTCCGATGGCGCTCTTGAGGGCGTCCGCGTCGCCGTAGGCGATGACGCGGAAGCCCGGCGTGGCGGGGCCGAAGCCCGTCGACGAGGCCGGATCCGAGGAGAAACCCACGATGGTCGTGGTGCGGCCGTGGAAATTGTTCGCGCAGACCAGTATCTCCGCCTGGTCCTCGCCGACGCCCTTTCGTTGGTAGCCCCAGAGGCGCATGGCCTTGATGGCGGTCTCCACGGCCTCGGTTCCCGAGTTCATGAGCAGGGCGCGGTCCTGGCCCGTGAGCGCGCAGAGACGCTCCAAGAAGGGGCCCAGGAGCTCGTTGTGGAAGGCCCGCGAGGTCAGGGCGACCTTTCCGAGCTGCTTCCTGGCCGCGGCCACGATTCGGGGATGGTTGTGTCCCTGGTTCAGGGCGGAGTAGGCCGCGAGGAAGTCGTAGAAGCGTTTGCCCTCGGCGTCCCAGACGAAGGGGCCTTTGGCGCGCGTGATGACCACCGGAAGCGGGTGGTAGTTGTGCGCGCCGTACTTTTCGGCGAGCGCGATGGCCTTTCGGCTGCGGTCTCCCATGGTCAAGATTCTAGCACACCGCCTCCGCCCGCTCTCATGAGGCTTCCTGGAGAGATCGCGCGAAGACCTCCGCCACGCGGTCCGCGTCGGCCGCGGTGAGGCAGAGAGGGGGCTTGATGCGCACCGTGCTGCCCTCGAGCCCCCCCTTGCCGACGAGCACGCCGTGGTCCTTCATGCGGTCGACGACCGCCAGGGCGAGCTCGGGCGCGGGCTCCTTGGTCTTCTTGTCCTTGACCAGCTCGACGCCGATCATGAGGCCCATGCCGCGCACCTGGCCGATCTTGTCCGACTTGGCGGCCGCATCCTCGAGGCCCGCCATGAGCCGCGCGCCCACGCGCTCGGCGTTGTCGGCCAGGTCCGAGCCCTCGACGACGTCCAGGACCGCGTTCGCGGCGGCCATGGCCATGGGGCCGCCGCCGAAGGTGTTGTAGTGGAGCAGGCCCTTCACCGAGGCCGCGATCTCCGGCGTGGTGATCACGGCGCCGATGGGGTAGCCGTTGCCCAGGCCCTTGGCCATCACGATGATGTCCGGCTTGGCCCCCCAGTGCTGGATGCCGAAGAAGTGCCTGCCGGTGCGCCCGACGCCCGTCTGGACCTCGTCGCAGACGTACAGGCCGCCGTGCCGGTGGACGAGCTCGACCGCCTCTGTAAAGTAGGACTTGCCGGGAGTGATCGCCCCGCCGACGCCGAGGATGGTCTCGGCGAAGAAGCCGGCGATCTTTCCCGAGGTGCCGGTCTTGAGGAGTTCGGCGAGGCCCTTCACGGCGGCCTTCGTGCTCTGCTCGGCCGTGCCGTCGAAGCGGTAGGCGTAGTCGGCGGGCGTAAACGAGACGCCGACGGGATAGGGCGAGAGGTTGCGCCAGGCGTGCTGGCCGGTGAGGGCCACGGTCATCAGGGTGCGGCCGTGGTAGGAGCGCTGAACGGCGATGAACTCGTGGCGGCCGGTGTGGGCCTTGGCGAGCATCGCGGCCATCTCGTTGGCCTCGGAGCCGGAGTTCGTGAAGAAGCAGACCTCCATGTCGGGGTTGACGGCCTTGGCCTTGGCCGCGAGGCGCTTGGCGAAGGCGCCGACGGCGGGGTGGAGGTAGAGGGGCGGGTTGTGCTGGAGCAGGTCGATCTGCGCCCTGAGCGCCTGGACGAAATGCGGATGGCAGTGGCCGATGGATACGGTGGCCACGCCGGCGAAGGCGTCGAGGTATTCCCTGCCGTTCTCGTCGTACAGGAACTGCATCCGGCCTTCGACGATCTGGACGGGCTTGGCGAACATGGGCCCGGGCAAGGGGAGGAGGTGCTTGGCGCGCACGGCCGCCGTCTCGGCGGAGGCGGGCCAGAGGATTTTGGACGCGGCGTTCTTGGTCTTCATGAAGATCTCCGGACGAGTTTTTCGTCTATAGAGAGGAACAGGCAGAGTCCGACGCCCGAGAGCAGTCCGTCGAGAAGATTCACGGGCGAAGGGATGAGAGAGACGGGGTTCCAGGGGCTCCTGCCGTAGGCGGGAGCCACCCAGAGGAAGAAGGCGAGAAGGGCGTAGGCCGCCAGGGCCCCGGCCACGGCGGCGAGCGCCCCTCTCCAGCGGGCGGTGCGCCCGGCGGTCGCGCCGAGAGCCGCGATGGTTCCCCAGATGGACGCGACATAGACGATCTTGACCGCGCTCTCCCATTGGAACGTGCCGGGCAGGCCGCGGGGCATGCCCCAGCCCGGGTAGCGCGTGAGGACCGCCATGGTCCCGGCGATGCCGAGCAAGGGGCCCAGCAGGCCCAGCAGGGCCGTCCCGGCCCGGCGGCCCGCCGCTGCCCCGATGGCCGCGTAGAAGACCGCGGTGTAGAGGGCGACCGGCATGAACTGGGGGCCGTAGGGCCCGCGCAGCCAGCCTTCCGCTCCGGCTCGGTCGGCCAGGGTCGTCAGGATATGCGCCAGCGCGGCGCCGAGCAATCCCGTCAGAGCGCCCCCGACCACGGCCGAGAAGGGCGTCACCTTAGTAGATGCTCGAGGATCGCGCGGCTCCGGTGTAGTCGAGGAAGACGGTCTTGAGCTCGGTGAAGAAGTGGAGGCCTTCCTTCGACATCTCCCTCTCGCCCACGCCGGAGCCCTTGATCCCGCCGAAGGGAACCTGGGCCTCGCCGCCGATGGTGGGGCTGTTGACATGAACCATCCCGGCCTCGGCGTCCTGCGAGAAGCGCATGGCCAGCGTCAGGTCCTGGGTGTAGATGGCGCAGGTGAGGCCGAACTCGCAGTCGTTGGCGAGGGCGAGCGCTTCCTCGAAGGTCTTCGCGCGCGTCACGGCGAGGACGGGCCCGAAGATCTCCTCGCGCCACAGCCGCATCCTCGGCGTCACGCCGTCGAAGATCGTCGGCTCGACGAAGCAGCCGTGCCTGAGGTCCGCGTCCTCCAGGCGCCTGCCGCCGCACAGCAGCTTCGCCCCCTCGGACTTGCCGATCGCGATGTATTCAAGGTCGGTCTTGAGCTGGCTCTCGTCCACCGCCGGTCCCATGCCGACGGTCTGGTCCATGCCGTCGCCGACCTTGATCTTCTTGACCTCGGCAAGGAGCATCTTCAGGAACTCGTCGGCGATCCGCTCGTCGAGGATCAGGCGCGAGGTCGCGGTGCAGCGCTGTCCGGTGGAGCCGAACGCTCCCTTCATCACGCCGCCGAGGGCGAGCGCAAGGTCCGCGTCGCCCCAGACGACGGCGGGGTTCTTGCCGCCCATTTCGCAGGTGACCTTGATGCCGCGCGCGCCGCCGAGGGTGTGGACGCGCTTGCCGATCTCGTTGGATCCGGTGAAGGAGACGGCCTTGATGCGCGGCTCCGAGACCAGGATGTCGCCCATGGCGGAGCCGGCGCCCAGCACCAGGTTCAGCACGCCCGGCGGCAGGCCGGCGGCCTCGAAGATCTTGACGATCTCGACGGCGAGCGCGGGCACGAGCGAGGCGGGCTTGAAGACGACGCAGTTGCCCGCGACGAGCGCCGGGGAGATCTTCCACACCGGGATGGCCCACGGGAAGTTCCAGGGGGTGATGATGGACACCACGCCCAGCGGCTGGCGCAGCGTATAGAGGAGGTTCCGCGGCAACTCGGAGGGTTGGGTCATGCCGCCCATGCGCATGCCCTCGCCGGCGAACCACTCCATCAGGTTGATGCCCTTCTCCATCTCGCCGAGCGCTTCGGAGAGAATCTTGCCCTGCTCGCGCGTCATGAGGCGCGCCAGTTCCTCCTTGCGCTCGCGCGCGATGGCGGCGGCTTTGGCGATGATGCGGCCGCGCGCGGGGGCGGGGGCGGCGCGCCAGGACGCGAACGCGGCTTCGGCGGCATCGACGGCGCGGACGGCGTCGGCCTGGTCGCAGCCCTTCAGCTTCGCTACGACCTGGCGGGTGTCGGCGGGGTTGGTGGAGACGATCTCCCTCGTCGTGGAGCCGTCCACCCATTTGCCGGCGATGTACTGCTTTAAAAGAGAGACTTCGGGAGTCGGTTCCGTCGCGGCGGCGGTCATGGGTTCCTCTCTGAAAAGCACCATCGGATTATATCAATTCGTCGGGGATAATCGCCGCAATGAAATCAGATCGGCTTCCGTCACGCCTGGCTGACTTCGCACTCCCACAACCCGCGCGTCTCTGCGTCCGCCAGAGCCAGGATGTCCGACTGCCTCCAGCCGTCGCAGTCCGAGCTCGACAGCAGGTATTTCGCCGAGAACTCATGGCGGGCGAAGTGGCGCTCCAACAGGAAAGGCTTGAGCGGCATTGGAGGGGTATAGGATTTCGTCGTCTTGGTCCGCTGCGGCCTTCGGGAAGACCTGTTAAGCTCAGGGAGCTTCGCCGACTCTTCCCGGCAATGAGCTACATGCTGTCAATGCGATTTGTGTATCCTTCGATAAATTGGCGAGCTTTCTGGCATTGCTCACCGCTAATCCCTGTAGCAGAGCTTCGTTGCGACTTTCCCTTGCCGCCGAAATCTCTCATGAGGTTATGTCGGCTGTCATTATGACCCTCTTGAAAGACGATATGGCCGACCTCATGCGCCAGAGTCACAATAGCATCCTCATAAATATTTTTTGCAGCGACATGAGGATCATTGTAGTCCGTAAGGAATATCGAAAACTGAGGAAAGGTCTTTTCAGCCAGTTTTCGTGATTCATCATTTTCATATATTTCTCTACCCCGGATTACAGCCGTACCTTTGTTTGAAAGTTCAGGCCCAAATCCCATTCTGTCATCATCGTATTTCAAAATCATAACGGGGATGCCTTGGGGTTCATACTGTTTCTGGAGGAATCCCCAATGCGCCTCAGTTGCTTGAGTCATGCCAAAAAGGTTGGCAGAGAATACTAGATCAAGCCCTTGCGACGAAAATATGCGAATTGGGACGGGAGATTTAAGAGTAATACCACAATGAGCGTAAATCTTGTTGAACTGGTCCAATTCATCTTGGATTCGCGTCTCGTTGTAGACCGAGTCAAAAGTAAGAATCGTGATAGATAACTCGATCATGTCATTTTTAGAATAGGACCCATACCATGGCGGAGAAAATTTCTGTGGGTTTAGCGTCTTTAAGGAAAGCAGGCTCGGCACGTTAAAACTAGCTATTGTTTCTTTGATTTTGTTTCTGTATTGGTCATCGACCGTTGACAACTCATTTCTAAATTCACGAAAAACGCGGGATAATCGGGCGCTTTCCTCTGTCAATGCTGCAATAGTAGCCGGGTCTTCGCCAGCTTTAGCGGTCAACTGTCGAATCGCAATATTATTTTCCTTGGGGTCCTTGATGCCGTTGAGATATTGAATGCGCGCTTGCTGTTCCCTGATATCCTTAGTAACTTCATTATATTTTTCCAGGAAAGACTGTCCCCCAGATTCCGCAAAGACTCCTGAAGTTAACCCGATAGTTAAAATAAACGACCCGTATAGCCTTTTCATGATTTTTCACTCTCAATACGGCATTTATTCACCGGCATCGTAGACGTCGCTAAGCAGCGGTCCATATCTCAAGTTTAGCCGCCCCAGGCTCGGGTTCAAGAGCCGATGGACCTAAAAATAATGACCCCAAAGACCTGTGCGATGGGGCGCCCAAAGTCAGGCGTCGCGCGCCGGGATGGCGACTCCAGGACGAAGGCCCCATTTTTTTATAGGTCCATTTGATCGTTTCGGGAACCCTAAAGGCCCCTGACCTGGTTTAGGTCCTCTTTTATAATAGTGAGGATCTCCGCAGTTCCGCAGGAACCCATGACGAGAGTTAAAAAGAGCATCGCCTGCCTTATCGCTCCTGAGGATCGCCTTTACAATGGGGGGGTCCGTTTTGTGAAATCAAAACGCTGATCCTTGGCATCAGTCTAATGGCTCCCCTGCATTCATCAACGGCCTTGCGCGCGGCCTCCGGCCGACGCCTTCCTCTCGATGCCGCCCACGTCAGAGCCGTCGACCTCCTGCATTCCCGCGCCAAGAAACATGGTCTGGGAATCGTATTCTTCGGCGGCTGGGGCCTGCCCGAGCCTGGGGGAACCTGGCGCGCCGGCCCAGTCGCGGTCCTGGTGGACGCCCTTCGGCCCGAGTCCGAGCTTCATGTTTTAGCCGAGGACATCCAGACCGGCTTGGAACGCGAGGGCGGACGCCCCGTGCAAGTGCTCGCCCGATTCCAAGGGCGGATTCCGCGCTGCGAGGCGGATTTCAGCGACGGCGTCGCCGAACTGCTCGCGCTCCTGCCTGACAATGCCTTGAGGGAGACTTCTGATTTGCGAAAAGCGGCACGGGAGCTTTACTGCCCCATTAATCTTCCCCGGCGCCTTCTCGGCAGCCGCGATTTCGGCAACGGCCTCCTGGGCGCAGCGGTGTTCACCGCGTCGTTCTCCCTGGCTCTTGGATTTCACGGCATCGCTCCGACCTTGGGTTTTGTGTACGGTCTTTTCGGCCGCTACCTGGCCCGGGGGCGGGCGTGGATATCCTTCTCGATGGGCAATGGGCCGAAGGGCAATGCCGTTGCCCTGGCGGTCGACGCGGTTCATGGGATCGCTCTGATGACTTTGGTCATCAACCCGGCCGCCGGGCTCGGGATCAGCCTGCGCCGCATCATCGGGACCTCCGTCTGTCACACCCTGTCGAAGGGGGCTATGCGGCTTTTTATCGATAAGCGCTTCTCGGTGGAGGGGCACGACCGGCAAGCCATGGGCGTAACGCTCTCGACTCTCGCCGATTTCTGCCATGGGCTGACCACGAGCTTCATGTATGCCGGATGGGCGGCGGCCGGCGCCGTTCAAGCAGGCTTGGCCTGCTGGTGCGTCTGGGTTCATTTCTGGCCGCGCAAAGCCGGAGAATCGGCGTGATCGCCGAACGTTTCAGTCGCGCCCGCCGACGCTATCGTCGAGAGGACGGCGCCCGCATCGCCTTGGTCGTGCTGCCGTCTCCGGATTACGACGTGGCGACCTTCAATCTCTCCAGCGCCGAGTTGGCCGGCTATCTCCGGCACGAACACCCGGAACTTCGCGACGGCATCCACTTCATCGAGCCCGATATCGTTCTTTCGCGCACCGAGAGCTTGACGCGCAGCGCAGGATACTGCCTGGAGGCTCTGCGTCGAATCCAGCCCCACATCCTGGGTGTTTCGGCCAAGATCGGATCGCACCGCCACCTCCTCGATCTGCTGGAAGCCCTTCGGGAGGAGCCTTGGGCGCAATCCTGCGTACTCATCGTCGGCAACGTTCTCTCCACCTTTTCGCACGATGTCTTCTCCGAGCGGCACCCCGAGGCCCTCTATGCCGTCGGTGATGGGGAACTGGCCTTGGAGGCCGCCTATAGGGCCCTCAAGGACGAAGCCGTTCGGCTCGAGGACATTCCCAGCGTCGCTTATCGGAAGGAGGGGGAACTCAAATGCACGCCGCGGCGAATGCTCGATCATGCGCGGGTGAGCTGGCTGCCGGCCCTCGACATGCTCGATACCGCCATCGAGCGCAAGGCCGACATCGTCGTTCGCGCCACGACGGGCTGCCCCGCCTCCTGCACCTTCTGCTCCATCAAAGCCGTCAACTTGGAGTCCCAGCCCACGGGCCGCCTCCAGGACATGGGCTGGGAGTCCTACCCGCCCGCGCGCACCGCGCGCCTTTTCGCCTTGCTGCAAGAGCGCGGCGTCAGGCATGTGAACTTGGCCGATGATGAGTTCGGGAATACCGATTTTCGTTTCATCGAGATGTTCGCCGACCTTCTGATCGCCCAAAACAATGCGATCACGTTCAACGTCTCCATGCGCCTTGACGCCTTTTGGAGCCCGGCCATGCCCGCCGCGGAGGTCGCGCGCAGGCGGGGGATTCTGCGCAAAATCTCACGGGCGGGGCTTCAGCATCTTTTCGTCGGCGCGGAATCCGGCTCGGCGAGCCAGCTCAGGCGCTACGGCAAGGGATACCCTCTCGAGGTCAATGAGCGCACCATTGATATCCTCCTCGAAGAGAATATCCAGCCCTGCCTGGGCTTCATTCCATTCGACGCGTTCGTGACCCGCGCCGAGCTCGAGGCGAACCTGAAATTCCTGGAGACTCTCGTGGGGGGCCGGGCTCTCTTCGAGCTCGTCGCCAGCCCCATCAATGTCATGAGGGTCCAGAGGGCCACGCCCTACGAGCGTCTGCTCCAGAGACGCGGTCTTCTCCGCGGACTCGAGGACAATCTCACTTTCCACCAAGTGGAGTTTGCCGACCCGCGGATGGGCGCGGTGGCTCTCGCGGGCCAAGAGTGGTTCCGCGAGGTGCTTTCCCTGCGTTATCCGATCATCCAGCTCTACCGGATGTCGCAGACGAGCCATGCCTTCGACCCCGCCAGTCACCGCCGCTCTCGGACGGCCATTCGCGCCTTGCACCAGCTCGACGTCGGTTACGTGCGGGCGATGCTCGCCGTCTTCGACGGCGACATAGAGCCCGCGGAAATGCGCGATTGCGCGGCCAATCCGCTCGTCAACGGATTCGCGGGACTCCAGCGGGCGCGCGAGATCTGGGCCGAATCGGCCCGCAAGGCCGAGCCCGCCTTCGCGGCCATTACGCTGGGGTTCCGCCAAAAAAGGGCGCCCCTTGAACTCGAGATGCGCGGTCTTCTTGACGAAGCTTACAGTTGCGAGGCGGAGACCGAGCCTCCGAGGAATGCGGGCGCGCGCTTGAGGAACTTGCCGTGGCCGGTCTTGCCCGCCCACTTGCCGCCCTCGACCATCGCCTCGCCCCGGGAGAACACGTCGCGGATGGAGCCCTTCACCGTGACGCCCTCGTAGGGATTGTAATCCGCGGCGCTGTGGTGGTTTTTCACGGTGAAGGTATGCGGCCGGTTGGGGTCCAGGATCACGATGTCGGCGTCGGCGCCGGGATTCAGGTGGCCTTTGCGCGGATAGAGGCCGAAGAGCTTCGCCGGAGCCGTCGAGGTGATCTCGACGAAGCGGTTCTCGCTGATCTTCCCTTTCTGCACGGCGTCCCAGAGCAGCAGCATCCGATATTCCACGCCGGGAGCGCCGTTGGGGATCTTCGAGAAGTCCTTCTTGCCCAGCTCCTTGCCGGGCTGGTTGGTTCCGGCCTTCATGCAGAACGAGCAGTGATCGGTCGAGACGACCTGGAGATCGTTGCGCGCCAGGCCCTTCCAGAGCCTTTCTGCGTTGCCTTTGGGCCGCAGGGGCGGCGACATGACGAATTTGGCGCCCTCGAAGCCGGGACGGCGATAATCGTCGTGCGAGAGATATAAATATTGCGGGCAGGTCTCCGCGAAGACGGGCAGGCCGCGCTCGCGCGCGCGGCGGACCTCCTCCATCGCGTCGCCGGCGGAGAGATGGACGAAGTAGATCGGCGCGCCCGCGATCTCGGCCAGGGCGATCGCTCGATGCGTGGCCTCGGCCTCGGCCGTCATCGGGCGGGTGAGCGCGTGCCACTCGGGGCTGAGCTTGCCCTCCGCCAGCGCTTTGCGGACCAGCACGTCGATCGCGGAGCCGTTCTCGGCGTGCATGCAGATCATGCCGCCGTTGTCCTTGGCGCGCATCAGCGCGCGCAGGATCGTCGCGTCGTCCGACATGAAGATGCCGGGATAGGCCATGAACAGCTTGAAGGAGGACACGCCCTCGTCGACCAGCTTGTCCATCTCGTCCTGCCGGGCCTCGGTGAAATCGGTCACGATCATGTGGAAGCCGAAGTCGACGGCGGACTTCCCGTCGGCGCGCTCATGCCAGTCGTCGAGCGCGTGGCGGAAGGTCTTGCCCTTGCGCTGGATGGCGAAGTCCACGATGGAGGTCGTGCCGCCGAAGACGGCGGCGGTGGAGCCCGTCGAGAAGTCGTCGATGGTGGTCGCGCCCATGAAAGGCATGTCGAAGTGCGTGTGCACGTCTATGCCGCCGGGGAGCACGACTTTGCCGCGGGCGTCCACCGTCTTGCGTCCGGGTTCTTCGATGCGCCCGACCGCGACGATCCGGCCGTCGGCCACGCCGATATCCGCCACGAAGGTGTCCGACGCGCTCACGACGGTGCCGCCTTTGACGATCAGATCGTAGCTCACGAGTCGTCCCCCCACTTCATCAGGATGCGGTACGCGGCGAAGGAAACGGCGAAGCTGAGGAACCACGCGTAGCTGTACAGCGAGGTCCACAGCGGCGAGACGTCCATCAGTCCGACGACTCCGAGAAAGCCCGGGATCACCGGCGCCACCCCCAGGACCAGCGCCGCCATCGCCACGCCGTTGACGCCGTTGACGTACCAGTACGCGCCGTCCTTCTCATAGAGAGCGCGCGCATCGAGCTTCGCGCCGCGCAGGACGTAGTAGTCGCAGATCAGGATGCCGCCGATCGAGCCGAGCAGGCTGGAGTAGGCGACGAGCCACTTGAAGATGTAGCCCGAGGGGTCGGCGATGAGCTTCCAGGGCTGGATCAGGATGCCGACGATCCCCGTGATGTATCCGCCCATCCGGAAGTCGATCTTTTCCGGCCAGAGATGGGAGAAGTCGTTGGCCGGTCCGACCACGTTGGCCGCGATGTTCGTGGCCAAGGTGGCCAGGCATAAGGCCGCCAGAGCGAGGGCGAGCACGAGAGGGTTCTTGAACTTGGCGATCAGGTCGACCGGGTCCCAGATCGACCGGCCATAGATCACGACCGTCGCCGAGGTCACCGCGACGCCGATGAAGCTGTAGAGCCCCATCGTCAAAGGAAGGCCGAGCGCCTGGCCCCAGACCTGGTCCTTCTGCGATTTGGCGTAGCGCGAGAAGTCCGGGATGTTCAAAGACAGCGTCGCCCAGAAGCCGATCATCGCGGTCAGGGCCGGGAAGAAGAACGCCCAGAACCGGCCCTCCTTCGGCTGGCCGACGTCGAACGCCGAAGGCGCGGCCAGCATCGGCCCGAAGCCGCCGGCCTGCGCGTACGCCCAGCCCAGCAGGGCCAGGCCCAGCGCGATGAGGAGCGGGGCCTTGATATTAAGGAGGACGCGGATCGATTCCACGCCCCGATGGATGACGTACATATTGACGCCCCAGAAGAGCAGGAAGCAGGCCCACTGGGCCGCGTTGAGCCCCTCGAAGAGCGGGGGCGCGCCCGCCATCGACGGCAAAAAGAGGCCGAGGAGCTTGTAGATCGCCGCCCCGCCGATCCAGGTCTGGATGCCGAACCAGCCGCAGGCCACGAGGGCCCGCAGGAGGGCCGGGACGTTGGCCCCGAGGATGCCGAAGGCCGGGCGGCAATAGACGGGGTAGGGGATGCCGTATTTCGTGCCCGCATGGGCGTTGAGCACCATCGGAAGCAGGACGATGCAGTTGCCGAGGAAGATCGTCGCCACCGCCTGCCGCCAGTTCATCCCCTCCGCGATCAGCGAGGAGGCGAGCATGTAGGTCGGGATGCAGGCGCTCATGCTGATCCAGAGCACCGCGAAATCCTTCGTCGCCCACGTGCGGCGCGCCTTGCCGACTGGTGCGATATCCTTGTTCCAGTACGGCGAGCGCTGGACGGGTTCCGGATGCTCGGGGATGTCCGAGTCCAGGAAGATGGCGGAGAGGCGTCTCATGGGATCTGCTGGACCAACTCGCCGTAGGTCTCGGGGCGGCGGTCGCGGAAGAACTGCCAGACCTTGCGGACCTCCAGGATCAAGTCGAAGTCGAGCTCGGCCGTCACGAGGGAGTCCTTGTCGCGCGGGCCCACGGCCGCCAGCTTGCCGCGCGGGTCGCAGAAGTAAGACGAGCCGTAGAACTCGCCGATCTTCCAGGGGCCTTCCGTGCCGACGCGGTTGCTGGCCCCGATGAAGTACTGATTGGCCACGCAGTGGGCCGGCTGCTCCAGTTTCCAGAGATATTCCGAGAGGCCGGCGACCGTGGCCGAGGGGTTGAAGACGATCTCGGCCCCGTTGAGGCCCAGGATGCGCGCCCCGTCGGGGAAATGCCGGTCGTAGCAGATGTAGACCCCGACCTTGGCGTAGCGCGTCTGGAAGACGGGATAGCCGAGATTGCCGGGTTTGAAGTAGAACTTTTCCCAAAAGCCGGGCGGGCAGTGCGGAATGTGATTCTTGCGGTACTTGCCCAGCAGCGTTCCGTCGGCGTCGATGACCGCGGCGGTGTTGTAGTAGGTTCCCGTCGAGGGCGTCTCGTAGATCGGGGAGACGATGACCATCTGGTGCTTCTTGGCCAGTTTCTGCATCAGTTTCGTGGTCGGTCCGTCGATGGGTTCCGCCGTGTCGTACCACTTCGCGTCCTGCTCGGCGCAGAAGTACGGGCCGTAGAAGATCTCCTGCAGTCCCAGCATCTGCACGCCCTGCTTGGCCGCCTTCTCGATGAAGGCGACGTGCTTGTCGATCATGTTCTGCTTGATTTGCTTCAGCGAGTGTTTCGGCGTAGACCAGTCGCACGACGCCTGGATGAGTCCGCACTTCACGATCCGAGCCATGGTTCCTCCGTCAGTTCTGGATGCGTCGGTTGAGCTGGGTGAGCCGTTCGATGACCGAGGGCACGTCGAAGAAGCGCTTCTCGAAATGGAGCACGGACGCATCGTCGATGGGAAGGCGCAGTTGGTAGCGGTTTTCCTCCTCGTTGCGCTCGAATTGGGTGCCGTAGACCTGGGGCAGGCCGATGGACATGAGGAAGCGGTCGAGCGACGCGGCCAGCAGCCAGCGCGCGGAGCGGTGGCCGTTGAGCGCGGCCATGGCGGCGAGGCGGTGCGCGGTCAGAAAATCATTAGGGGCGGCGCCGTGCAGGAAGATGACGCCCGCCCGGTAGAGGTCGGCGGCGGTGTTGACCTCGCCGCGAGCCATCATCTCCCGGACCTCTTTGCGGCGGGCCAGGTCGCTCTGCTTGAGGGCTTCGACCGCGGCGGAGGACGAGAGAATTTGCGCGCGCTCCTTCTGATCCGCGTTGAACAGGTCCTCCAGACGCAGGTTGTCGGTTTCAGGAGGCATGTCGCCGCTTCCTGCGTCCCAGGCGATAGCCCTTCATCCCCGCCGCGGCGTATTGCTCCCAGGTGAGGGGCTTAAGGCCCGTCTCCACGGTCTTCATGGAGATGCAGCCGTCCACGGGACAGACCAGGGCGCAGAGGTTGCAGCCCACGCAGTCGCGGGCCCGCACGCGCGGCACGCGGCTGCCGGGGCGCAGGTCGATGCACTGGTGGGCGCCGTCGTTGCAGGCCACGAAGCAGACCTCGCAGCCGATGCACTTGGCCGGGTCGATGACGGCCGCGGTCTTGTGGTGCAGGTCCAGGCGCTTCCATTCCACCACTCTGGCGGCCGCGCGGCCGACGAAGTCCGTGAGCGCGGAAAAGTTCTTGCGGCGCATCCAGCCCTCGAGGCCGGCGTTGAGGTCGTCGATGATGCGAAAGCCATGGTGCATGACGGCGGTGCAGAGTTGGACCGAGGAAGCGCCAAGGAGCATGAACTCGACCGCGTCGGACCAGTTGGAGATGCCTCCGATGCCGGACAGGGGCACGCCGAGGGTCTCGGGATCGTTGGCGATCGAGCTGAGCATGTTGAGCGCGATCGGCTTGACCGCGGGGCCGCAGTAGCCGCCGTGCGCGGCCTTCTCGCCGACGGCGAACTTGGGGATCATGGTTTCGACATCCACGCCCATGAGCGAGTTGATCGTATTGATGAGAGAGAGGCCGTCGGCCCCGCCCGCTCGGGCCGCGCGCGCCGGCACGCGCACGTCGGTGATGTTCGGGGTGAGTTTGACGAGGACCGGGACCGAGGACTTCTCTTTGACGAACTCGGTCACCATCTTGACGTACTCGGGAACCTGCCCCACGGCCGCGCCCATGCCGCGCTCGCTCATCCCATGGGGGCAGCCGAAGTTGAGCTCGAGGCCGTCGCTGCCGGAGTCCGACACCTTGCGGACGATGTCGTGCCAGGCTTTGCGCTCGCAGGGAACCATCAGCGAGGCGATGACCGCGCGCTTCGGGAAGCGTTTCTTGACCTGGGAAATCTCCTTGAGGTTGACCGAGAGCGGCCGGTCGGTGATGAGCTCGATGTTGTTGAGGCCCGCTATCTTGGAGGTTCCCAGGTCGATGGCGCCGTAGCGTGAGGTGACGTTGACCACGGGCGGGTCCTGGCCCAGCGTCTTCCAGACGGCCCCTCCCCAGCCGCGCTCGAAGGCGCGCATCACCTGCTCGCCCGAGTTGGTGGGCGGGCCGGAGGCCAGCCAGAAGGGGTTGGGAGACTTGATGCCCGCGCAGTCCGAGGAGAGGTCGACGGCGAGGCGGCGTTTCATAAGGTCGAGATCCAGTACTCGTTGTCGGGCGGCGGCGGCACGCCCGGGCGCAGGGCCCGGTGGATACCCCAAGCCGCGCGCTTGCCGTCGGCCGCGGCGTTGACGACCTCTTTGCCGCCGTTGACCGCGTCGCCGCCCGCGTAGACCCCCCGGCGGGAGGTGCGCAGGGTGTCGGGGTCCGTCTTGATGGTCCCGTCGCCGTTGAGCGCCACGCCGAAGGCCCGGGGCAGAGCGTTCTCCTTGCGCTGTCCGATGGCCTTGATGACGCGGTCGCAGGGCAGGGTGAACAGCTCCGTCGAAGATTCGATCAGGCGTCCGGCCTTGGTCGACGTGCGGGCGAACTCGACGGACTCGGCCTTGCGCAGACCCAGCACCCGCTTCGGGACGGCGTTCATGAGGAGCGTGACTCCGTCGGTCTTGGCCAGGGCCACCTCGAAGTCGTAGGCCGGCATGTCCGCGAGCCCCCGCCGGTAGGCGAGGATGACGCGCTTGGCTCCGGTCCGCACGGACTGCGTGGCGGCGTCGATGGCCGTGTTGCCTCCGCCGACGACCACGACGCGCTCGCCGGAGGGCAGGCCGCGTCCGCGGCGGGCCTTCACGCGCTCGATGAAGGAGATGGCGTCGACGACCCCGGGGAGGTCCTCGCCGAGGATGCCCAGGTCCCGGGTTCCGGCGAGACCGGGGCCTAGGAACACGGCGTCGAAATCGCGGAGGAGCTTCTTGGGGGCCAAGTCGCGGCCGACCTCGCGGTTCGTGACCACCGAGCAGCCCAGGCGGAAGAGGAGGCGCAGTTCCTCAAGGGACGTGCGGCGGTCCATCTTATACTCGGCGACGCCGAAGGTGTTGAGGCCGCCGGGAAGTCTGCGTTTCTCGAAGATGGTCACGGCAAACCCGAGGCGCCGCAGGTAGGTCGCGCAGGAGACCCCGGCGGGGCCGGCGCCCACCACGGCCACGCGCAGGTCGCTCTCCGGCCCGGGGTCGAAGGGAAGCGCGTCGGCGGAGTGCACCGCGTCGGTCGCGTAGCGCTGGAGGCCGGCGATGCGGACGGGCTCGTCGTTCCAGGCGGCGTAGACGCAGGCCCCTTCGCAGAGGACCGGCACCGGGCAGACGCGGGCGCAGGAGTGGCCGAGGGGGTTGGCCTCGAGGATGGTCTTCCCGGCGCCCAGGGGGTCGAAGGAGGCCAGTTGGCGGATGAAGCGGGGGACGTCGATCGAGGTCGGGCAGGCCTGGATGCAGGGCGCGTCATGGCAGTAGAGGCACCGGGAGGCTTCAAGACGTACTGCCTCAGGCGACAACGGCTTCTTGAGCTCCGCGAGATTGTCGCGCCAGGCGGATCGCCCCGTCGAGGAGGCCATCATGGCGGTATTTTAACCTATTTCAGGACTTGGATGCGTCCAATGGAGGGCTGCGGCGTGAGGGCCCTGGAGAGCGCGCTCACCCCGTCGCGGACGTAGAGGGAGGAGACGAGCACCACGCTCGAGAGCAGGAGGCCTACGGCGATGTTGCCCTTTTGAAGTTCCCGGCCTTCCTCCATCTGCTTGGTCAGACGGCCGAAGAGCCGGAGGGTGACCGAGATCGAGACCACCGCCAGGAACATGGACATCGCCAGATGCGCGCAGATGAGGCCGCCCACCTTCAGCAGGCTGGAGTTCTCTTCGGTCGGGGCCAGCATGTGGAGACGGAACATGCTGATGGACGACTCGGCCCCCGCCATCAAGATCTGGGAGGCGCAAAAGAGGATGGTTCCGACGAGGAGGCCCACGGCGATATTGCCCTTCTTGATCTCGGACTCCATGTCGAAGTCGGGGTTGGCCTTGATGAAGGTTCGGTAGGTCAGGTAGATGACGAAGCCGGACAGCACCACCATGAACAGGAAGTGGAACAGGCTGACGATCACGCGAGTCGCGAACATTTTTTCTCCTAGAAGAACGGCTCGATTTTATAGCCCTCGCGAGCGTTGAGTTGGCTGACGGTCTCCTCGGCGACGCGCCCGGGCGGAAGCCAGGCGGGACCCGCGGGTTCGAGGAGGAGGTACTGGAGTCCTTGATGCTCGACGAACATGTCGCCCTGGTCGGGTATCTGGAGGACGGCCATGAGATAGTGGCCGGGCACGGAGATTCCGAGCATGCGCATCTGGGCCCAATTGGAGAGGATCGAGGCCGCGACCGCGGTCTTCGTGTCGCAGTCCCCCCAACCCGAGAGGACTGCGGTGATGGGCGGCAGGAAGCCTCCGGTGTGCTTGCCTTTGTAGACCGGGTCGGGCTGGCGGTAGTGCATGGCCGTCTGCACGAAGGAGAGGACCGTGCCGATGATATCGGCCGAGCGATATTTGCGCTGGGTCGCGAAGCGTTCAAGGGTCAGGGCGAGGGTTTTGATGAGAGGGCCGTTGTTTCGAACGACGGCCGGCATGTCCACGCGCGCCACATTGCCCTCCTCCACGCGGAAGCCCTTGGACTTCATGTAGTCGCGCAACTTCTGAGCGTACTCCTTGTCCACGGCGGTCACGGCCGCGTCGAGCTGGGCTTGGGGCTTGCCGGTCTTGACGGCGATCTTAAACGCGCTCTGCCGGGCGTTCTCCCGCCATTTCTTGAGGTCGTCGAGATCCTCGGTTCGATAGCCGAAGGCCTCGTCGTACTTGCGGAAATCCGCCTCGGAGACCTGATAGGAGAACCTGATCTTGTCTTGGTTGAAATTGAGGAAGCCGTATTCGGACGAGCGAAAATCATCGGACTTGCGGATGTGCTGGAAGAGGCGTGCCGTGTAAGCCTCTGTGGGTTGGAAGCCAGATGCCTGGGAAGCCAGAAGCTGTCCGGCTACGGGAGAAATGACGAGCCTCGCATTCCACTGCCCGCCGAGATGGAAAGCCGCGACGAAAGCGACGGCGAGGGCCGCGTGAACACACCACGGTGGCCGGCGACAAGACATTTAAGGAGATTAGCATTTCGGTCTTGCGCGTGGAGGCAGCGGATGTTATCCTCCTCGTCGTGATGAGCGAGATGGACCCTCTCGTCGGAACGATGCTCGGTCCCTGCCGCCTCGAGGCCCTGGTGGGCCGCGGCGGCATGGGACGCGTCTACCGCGCCCGCCATCTCACGTTGGACCGGATCGTGGCGGTCAAGCTCATCGACCGCGCGCAGCCAGGAGAGAGCCCCTCCCAGGGCGTTCTCTCGGAGGCCCGAGCCGCGGCCAAACTCGACGACCCGCGCATCGTGGCGGTCTACGAGGTCGGCGAGGCCGAAGGGCTGCCCTATATCGTCTTCCAGTGGGTCGAGGGAGAAAGCCTGGAGGCGCGCGTCAAACGCGTGGGCCCCCTGCCTCCCGCCGAGGCCCTGGCCATCATGCGCGAGGTGGTTCTGGCCCTCAAGGCGGCGCACGTCGCGGGCCTCGTCCACCGCGACGTCAAGCCGGCGAACATACTGGTGGATCGCCGCGGGACGGTGAAGCTCGCGGACTTCGGCATTGCGCGCGCGGCGGGCGAGGCCATGGGCGCCGACGAGCAGGCCTCCGGGTCGTTCCACTTCATGTCTCCGGAGCAGGCGCTGGACAGCCCCCCCGACCCGCGTTCGGACCTTTACGCGGTCGCTTCGAGCTGGATCTTCGCTCTGACGGGGAGCCCTCCCTTCCCAGGGCCTGCGCTGGACGCCCTCATCAAGCATCGCGAGGAGGAGCGCCCCGACGTGCGGAGGCGATGTCCTCAGGTCACGGAGAAGACCTCGGCGCTCATCAGGCTGCTCATGGAGAAGGACCCCAAGGACCGTCCAGCCGACGCCGACGCCGTTCTGTTCGAGATGTCCTCCGTGGGCATGCTTCTGGATACGGACTCCACGGGCTCGCCTTTCCGCATCCTCCCGCCGCCTCCGCCGGACCCCGCCGCCGTGGCTGCGGCCCCCGTTTCTGTCCAACTCACCCAACCCGTGCCGCCCCCTCCCCCGCCCCAGCTTGCCGCTCTGGGCTCGCGCGGGAGCTTCCTGGCCCTGCTGGCCGCCCTGGCCCTGAGTTCGCTGGTCTGGCCCTGGCGCCGGGCCGTGTTCGAGGATCTCGTCGCCGGCGCCGCGCTCTTCGCGGCGGGACCGGCCTTCCTCACCATCGGTAAGCGCCGTCAGACGTGGCGCAAGGTCCTCGGCGTCCTGCTCTGGCTTGGCGCGATGGCCTGTTTCGGGCGCTTCATCTGGCGCGGGCCGGCTCTCGTCTGGGCGAACCTGGAGGTGCTCATCGTGGCCGGCTTGGGCGCGGTCTGCTCGGGCGGCGTCGCCTATTTGGGGTCGTGGGGGACCGAGAAGGAGGAGATCTTCTGGGCCCGCCTCTTGGCTCCCTGCGGCGGCCTGCTGCTGGCGGCGGCGGCGGTGACCTGGACGGCCCCCGAGGGCGCCTCGTGGATGGACACGCTCCGCGTCGAGGGTGCCCGCGTCTGGCAGGTCTGGACGAGGACGGGCGGCGGCTGGCGCTGGGGCGGGCTGGCGGTCCTGGTCGCAACGGCGTCGGCCGTCGGAAGCCTTAGGATCGCCGATGACTCGAAGGCCGAAGGCCGCAAGCTCAACTGGAACCGCTGAGGCTTAGGGGAGGAGGTGGGCCGATGCGCTCACGCCGGCGATGAGAGGCTCGGGGTAAACGCCGAAGAAGAGGACTCCCGCGACCGCCACGGCCAGTCCGCCGTAGATGTAGGGTCCCACGCGCAGGGGCGAGCCGTCCGCGCTCGGGGCGCGGAAGAACATGCGATCCACGATGCGGAAGTAGAAGTACACCGAGGCGACGGAGTTGAGCACGCCCGCGACGGCGAGCCAGTAGCGCCCGGCCTCGATCGCGGAGGAGAAGATGTACAGCTTGCCCATGAAGCCGGCCAGGGGCGGGATGCCGGCCAGGGAGAGCAGGCAGAAAGTCATGACCAGGGCCAGCCCCAGGGATCGCTTGGAGAGGCCGTCGAAGGCGTCGAGGCCGTAGCCGCCCTCCTCGCCGACGGCCTGGGTCACGGCGAAGACGCCGATGTTCATGGCGACATAGATGAAGGCGTACAGCATGACGCCTTCAAGGCCCATGGGCGTGCCCACGGCCAAGCCGATGAGCAGGTAGCCCGCCTGCGCGATGGAGGAGTAGGCGAGCAGGCGCTTGACGTCGTTCTGGAAGAAGGCCGTGAAGTTGCCCACGGTCATGGTCAGGACCGAGATCAGCCCGACGAGGGCCTGAAGCCCGTATTGCGCGGCCGGAAAGATGGTCCCGTACACGCGCAGGAGGACGGCGAAGGTCGCCAGCTTCGGCGCGATGGAGAGGAAGGTCGTGACCGGGATCGGCGCGCCCTCGTAGGCGTCCGGCGCCCAGAAGTGCATGGGGGCCAGGGAGGCCTTGAAGCCGAAGCCGAGGAAGATGAGCACGAGAGCCAGGAGGAGCATCGGCCCGGGCGCGGCCGGGCCGGGGGCGAGCTTGGTGGTCCCGACGGCGCCGAAGTAGAGGGAGATGCCGAAGACCATGATGGCCGAGGAGAAGGCGCCGAACAGGAAGTATTTCATCGCGCCTTCGTTCGACTTCGGGTTCGAGCGTTCGAAGCCCGCGAGCACGAAGGAGGAAATGGAGACCAGTTCCAGGGACACGAACACGAGGGTGAGGTCCGAGGCGGACACCAGGTACATGAGGCCCGCCGTCGAGAAGAGCATGAGGGCGGCGAAGGTCCCGGCGTGGCGCGAGGGCAGAGCCTGGTAGTCCAGGCTCAGGAGCAGGCAGAGGACGGACGCCAGCAGGGTCGTCATCTTGAAGAACTGCCCGAAGGAGTCCACGACCCAGAGCGAACCCGTGCCGCGGCTGGCGGGCTGCGCGAGAGCGCAGACGACGAGCGCCAGGACGACGGCGGCCGATATCCAGGCCAGGTGATAGAGCCACCGCGAGCGCGTCGGGGGCAGGACCATGTCCGCCAGCATCACCGCCAGGGCGAGACCCGAGAGGATGAGTTCCGGCCGGAGCAGCCCGAGATTCAGCATCTCATTTCCCCAGCATGTGGACGATGGTCGCGTTGATCAGGTCCAACGGCCACTTCGGGTAGACGCCGAACCAGACGGTGACGAGCGCCAGAGGCACGACGCAGACCAATTCGCGGACCGTCATGTCTTGCATCCCGGCCCACTTCTCGTTGAAGGCGCCGAGGAAGACCTTCTGCAGCATGCGCAGGAAGAAGGCCGCCGTGGCGATGATGCCCAGGACCGAGACGGTCGTCTGCCATTTCCAGGCCGGGAAGGCGCCGAGGAAGCACATGAACTCGCTGATGAAGCCCGCCAGGCCGGGCAGGCCGAGCGAGGCGAAGCAGGTCATGGCCATGAGTCCCGAGTAAACCGGTAGCTTGACGGCCAGGCCGCCGAAAGCGGAGATGTCGCGGGTGTGGGCGCGGTCGTAGACGACGCCTACGAGGAGGAAGAGAGCTCCTGTGATGATGCCGTGGTTGACCATCTGGAGCACGGCGCCGGAGAAGCCGGTCGCGCTCATCCCCGCGATGCCGAGCAGGCAGTAGCCCATGTGGTTGACCGAGGAGTACGCCACCATCTTCTTCATGTCGGTCTGCGCCATCGCGCAGAGCGCGCCGTAGACGATGTTGATGACGGCGATCGTGATGAGGGCCGGCAGGAACCAGGCAAAGCCGAGCGGAGTGATGCCGTAGGCGATGCGCATCAGGCCGTAGACGCCCATCTTCAGGAGGACGGCCGCCAGGATGACCGAGATCGGCGTCGGAGCCTCGACGTGGGCCAGGGGCAGCCAGGTGTGGAACGGGAAGGCCGGGATCTTGATGGCCATGCCGAAGTAGAATCCGAGGAAGACCAGGATCTGGAAGCGCGGGTCCCAGGCGGACTGGGTTTTCATCAACTCCAGCATGTCGAAGGTGTGCGGCAGGGACTTGAAGTACACGGCCAGGATCGACAGGAGCATGAAGACCGAGCCGGAGAGCGTGTAGAGGAAGAACTTGATCGCCGCGAACTCCTTCTTCGGTCCGCCCCAGACGCCGATGAGGAAGTACATCGGCACCAGGGTGAGTTCCCAGAACACGTAGAAGAGGACCAGGTCGAGGGCCGCGAAGACCCCGAGCATGCCGGATTCGAGGACCAAAAACCAGAAGAAGTACTCCTTGACGCGCTCCTTGATGCCGAGGGATCCGACCAGGGCGATGACGCTCATGAAGGCGGTCAGCAGGACCAGAGGCGATGAGAGGCCGTCGACTCCCAAGACGTACTGGACGTTGAGCGAGGGGATCCATATCCAGCGCTCGACGAACTGCATCGCGGCCGTGCCGCGGTCGAACGACGCGATCATCGCCAGCGAGGCGGCCAGCGAGATCGCCGCCGCCAAGAAGGCCGCGGTCTGGATGGTCTGGACCTTCTCCTTCGGCAGCATCAGGATGATCAGCGCTCCGGCGAGGGGCGCCCAGGTGATCAGGCTCAACATTTCGATTCTCCTGCGTGGTCAGCGCGTCAGGATCAGGGTCGCGGCGAGGCTGAAGGAGATCGCCGCGTACATCAGATACTCTTGGACCTGCCCTTCCTTTACGAGGGAGCGCAGGCCCACTCCCAGGTCATTGCCGAGGCTCCCCACCCCGTCGACGGCGGAGTCGACGAAGATGTTGTCGAAGGCGTCGCTGATCCGGGCGAAGATGAGCATCAGCAGCCCCCATCCGTCGACGAAGACGCGGTCCACGACGTTTGCGTCGATCCAGAAGGCCAGAGCGGCGGCTTGGTCCGCGAGCGCGACGAGACCGTAGAAGAAATCGTCGAAGTACCAGCGACGCTCCAGGAGAGTGCAGATCGGGGCGAGGTTCGCCTTGACCGCGTCGGCCAGCGCATAGGTCGGCCCGCGATACATGAAGAACGAGAGCGTGATGGAGCACAGCACCAGGGTGATGGCCGTCATGTGCAGCCAGGGCGGCAGATGGCTTTCATGGCGCTCGCCGCGCCCGGAGGACTCGCCGCGGGCCTCGTGGCCGGCGGTTTCGGCCTTCGCGCCGTCGACGGGAACGGCGACGGCCGCGGCCGTCGCGCCGGGCATGACCGAGATGGTCGGCTTGGCCAGGAGTTTAGAGACGAGCCCGTCGTGATCGAGCCCCGCGCCCGCCAGCGCGGAGAACACGGCCAGAATGACGAGGGGGCCGGTGATGAGGACCGGGGACTCGTGGGCGTGGGAGAACTTCTCGTGATCGCGGTCGTCGCCCCAGAAGGCGAGAAAGAAAAGCCGGAACATGTAGAAGGCGGTCATCAACGCCGTGAAGAGGAGTATCCAGAACATCGCATGATCGTGGTTCCAGACGTCTGCCAGGATCAGGTCCTTGGAGTAGTAGCCGGAAAGTCCGGGTACGCCCGAGATCGCCAGGACGGCGATGAGCATGGTCAGGAAGGTGAGGGGCATCTTCTTGGAAAGCCCGCCCATCCGGCGCAGGTCGTTGGTGTGCACCGCGTGGATGACGGATCCGGCGCCGAGGAAGAGGAGGGCTTTGAAGAAGGCGTGCGTGGTCAGGTGGAAGAGTCCGGAGGTGAAGCCGCCCACGCCGAGCGCGCACATCATGAAGCCCAGTTGGGAGACCGTCGAGAAGGCCAGCACGCGCTTGATGTCAAAGCTGACGAGCGCCATCGAGGCCGCGAGGAACGCGGTGATGAGGCCCATCCAGCCCGCCGCTTCCATCGCCGACGGCGAGGCGAGAAAGACGAAGTAGGTCTTGGAGACGAGCAGGATGCCCGCGGCCACCATGGTCGCGGCGTGGATGAGCGCCGAGCCCGGGGTAGGGCCTTCCATGGCGTCCGGCAGCCAGATGAAGAGGGGGGCCTGCGCCGACTTGCCGGCGGCGCCCACGAGGATGCCGACGGCGATGACGGTCGCGACCGTCGCCGGCATGAATCCGTTGTCGAAGAACTGCTGGATCTGCGAGAGCTGGAAGGACCCCACCTTCGCGTAGATGAGGAGCAGGGCCAGGTAGAGGCCGCTGTCGCCCAGCTTGGTCGTCATGAAGGCCTTCTTCTGGGCCTCGCAGGGGCCCTCGCGCTCGAACCAGAAACCGATGAGGAGGTAGGAGGACAGGCCCATCAACTCCCAGCAGGCGAAGGTCACGAGCAGGCTGCTCGAGACGACCAGGCCCAGCATCGCGGCCGTGAAGAAAGACACGAAGGCGAAGTAGCGCTTGAAGCGGGTGTCGCCGTGCATGTAAACGACCGAGTAGATCTGGACCATGAGGCTGACCAGGGTCACGACGACGAGGGTGACCGCCGCGGGGCCGTCGATGAGCGTGCCCACGGACATGTCGACGATGAAGGATTTCCCTCCGATCGAGGCGGCCAATGAGAACCAGCGCCAGTTGCGTTCGTAGGGCAGGACGCCGCCGCCGAAGGCCGCGCTCCAGAAGATGGAGACGGCGATGGTCAGGCACGCGGTCATCGCCCCGATGCCCAGCCAGGGCAGGGGCGAGCGGGGGTCTTCCTTGCCCGCGAAGAGCATGACAAGAGAGGCGAAGAACGCGATGAGCGGCAGGAGGTAGGCGTGCTCGATCATGGTCAGCCCTTGAGGAGGTTGAAGTCCTCCACGTACGCGGTGCCTAGGTTGCGATGGATGGCCATCAGGAGGGCGAGGCCGACGACGACCTCGGCTGCGGCCACGGTTATAATCAGGAGCGCCAGCGTCGTCCCGGCCACGCCTTCAGGGTGCAGGAAGCGGTCGAAGGCGGCGAGGTTGACGTTGGCCGCGTTGAACATCAACTCGATGGACATCAGAATGCCGATGACGTTGCGGCGCGTCAAGACCCCGAAGAGGCCGATGAGGAAAAGTAGGGCGGCGACGGTCAGGTAGTGGGCGAGGGTCACCGGGAGGCCTCCGAGCGGGAGAAGAAGATCGCGCCAAGAAGGGCGGCCATGAGCACGAGAGAGACGAGCTCGAAAGGGATCATCCATTCGCCCAGGAAGAGACGGCCGATGTCGCGGGTCGCGGGCTTGGCGGCGGTCGTCGCCAGGGTTCCGGAGAAGAAGCGCGCGATCTTGAGCAAACCCTCGCTCGAGACGGCGCAGATGAGCAGCGCCGCCATCCACTGGTCGTTGACTTGCCGCAGGTGCAGGTCGCTGGCGCGTCCCAGGAGCATCACGGTGAAGATGATGAGGACCGCGATGCCGCTGACGTAGACCATCACCTGGGCGGCGAAGAGGAAGTCCGCGCCGAGCGAGGCGAAGAGCCCCGCCAATCCGGCCAGGCAGAGGCCGAGGCAGAGCGCGGAGTGCACGGTGTTGCGCATGGTCACCACGCCGATCGCGCAGACGAGGACGAGGGTCGACAGCGAGTAGAAGACGATATGTTCGAGCATGTTCAGTTCCGGCGCGGCGCGACTTCGTGGATGCGCACCTGCCCTTCAGGGTCTTTGAAGTCCTGGGTTCCGCGGTCGAAATACCTGCCGATGAACGGGAAATCTTTTTTCCAGCAGCGGACCATCTCGTCGCGTTTGGTGAAGATGACCTCGTAGTCGAGGGAATGCCAGACGGACTTGGGCTTGGTCGGGCAGGCTTCCTCGCAGAGGCGGCAGAAGTTGCACTTACCGAAGTCGATGGAATACCAGGCGACCTTGGCGACCTTCTTGCCGGCCTCGTTGATCGCGTTCTCGAGCGCGATGCAGTTCGACGGGCAGGCCTTGACGCACATGCTGCAGGAGATGCAGGCGCCCGCGTCGAAGAGGAGCGCGCCGCGGAAGCGCTCGTAGGGGACCAGCTTCTCGGTCGGATAGTGGACCGTGACCGACGGTTTGAGCATGTATTTGAGGGTGATCCAATGCCCGCGCAAGATCGCCGCCGCCGCCCGGCAGACCTTCGAGAAATAGTCGATCATGGCGTCCTCACTTGAGCCAGAACGCGAGATAGAGACCCGCGAGCGCGATGTTGGCGAAGCTCCACGGCAGCAGGAACTTCCAATTGACGTCCATTAACTGGTCCACGCGCAAGCGCGGCAGGGTCCAGCGCACCCACAGGAAGACGAACATCATGAGCATGGCCTTAGCGAGCATCCAGACCCAGCTGGGGACCAGAGTGAAGGGCGTCCAGGGCAAGGGGGAGCCTCCTCCGCCCAGGAAGAAGGTCGCCAGGAGAAATGATCCGAGCAGGACGTAGGCGTACTCGGCCAGGAAGAAGACGGACCACTTCATGCCCGAGTACTCGGTGTGGAATCCCCCCACCAGTTCGGACTCCGCTTCGGGTATGTCGAAGGGCGTGCGGTTGGTCTCGGCGATGGAGGCGATCAGGAAGATGAGGAAGGCGACCTGGCCCACCACGGGGTAGAAGACGAACCAGCGCGGCGCCATGCCCCACCAGAACCCCGACTGGGCCGAGACGATGACGGAGAGGTCCAGGGAGCCCGCGAACATGATCACGGGCACCACGGAGAACCCGCGGGGCAGCTCATAGCTGACGATCTGCGCGGCGGCGCGCAGGCCGCCCAGCAGGGAGTACTTGTTGCCGGAGGCCCAGCCCGCCATGACCACGCCGATGACCGAGATGCCGGCGAAGGCGAAGATATACAGCGCGCCGACGTCGAGGCGGGCCGCCGCGAGCTCCGAGCCGAAGAGGACGGGGGCGAAGGCCGCGATGCAGGGGGCGATGACTATGGCGGGCGCCAAGGCATGGACCCATTGGTCGGCGGCGGCCGGCGTGATGTCCTCCTTCAGGAACAGCTTGACGCCGTCCAGGATGGTCTGCGCCCAGCCGTGGAAGCCGCCGGCGTAGGTCGGGCCGACGCGGGACTGGATGTGCGCGGAGATCTTGCGCTCCCACCAGATGGACCAGAGGCCGTTGAGGAGGATGACGTGGAGGACGATCAGGACCTTGATGGCGATCCAGACGGCTTCCACGGCGACCGTCGAGATCCCCTTCGCCGCGGCGAAAGAGCCCATCAGGGCGTAAAGCCTGTCCCCCCACTTGGAGAGTTCTCCGATGAGGGCGCCGCCCGCGAGAATGCCCAGCACGATTCCCGCCAGCATCATGGCGCCGTTGCGATAGCCGGGCAAGGACCAAGGGCGCGCCCACTGCTCGATGGGCCAACGGCGGTTCGTCATGAGGATTCCGTTCTTGTCGTTGAGCACGGGTTCCGGCAGGGACGCCTTCACCGACGCGGGCTTGGGCGAGGAAGACGTCATCGGTCCACCTCTCCGAGGACGATGTCAATGGAGCCCAGGAACGCGATCACGTCGGAGATCTTCATGCCGACGAGCTTCTCCTGCAGGATGGCCAAGTTGAGGAAGGAAGGCGCCCTCACGTGCATGCGGAAGGGAGACATGCCGCCGTCGCTGACGAGGTGGATGCCGAGGTCGCCGCGCGCGGCCTCCACATGGGCGTAAGCTTCGCCGGCCGGAGGTTTTGGCACCTTGGCGACGCCGCTCGCCATCACGGGGCCTTCGGGGAGCCTGGCCAGGACCTGCTCGATGATGCGCACGGACTGGCGCATCTCGAGCACGCGGCAGAAGTAGCGGTCCCAGCAGGAGCCTTCCTTGCCGACCACGACGTCGAACTCGTAGTTCTCGTAGCCGCAGTAGGGGTCGGCCTTGCGCGCGTCGTAGGCTACGCCGGAGCCTCGCAGGTTGGGGCCGGAGAGAGCCCAGGAGACGGCTTCCTCGGGCGTGACGAGGCCCACGCCCTGGGTGCGGGCCATGAAGATGGGGTTAAAAGAAAGGAGTTGATCGTATTCGTCCAGCTTCGGCTTGAAGTATTCGAGGAACTCCTTAAGCTTGGAGGTCCAGTCCGCAGGCACGTCGATCATCACGCCGCCAAGGCGAATGTAGTTGTAGGTCAGGCGGGCGCCGCAGAGCATCTCGAAAAGGTCCAGGACCATCTCGCGCTCGCGGAAAGCGTACAGGAAAGGAGTAAACGCGCCGATATCGATGCCGTAGGTGCCCACGAAGAGCAGGTGGCTGGCCACGCGATTGAGCTCGCACATCATCACGCGCAGGGCGTCGGCGCGCGCCGGGGCCTTGATGCCCAGGAGCTTCTCGGTCGCCAGGCAGAAGACCAGGTTGTTGGGCATCGCCGCGACGTAGTCCCAGCGGTCGGTCAGGACCACGCAGTGATGGTAGCTGCGAACCTCGGCGAGCTTCTCGGTGCCGCGATGGAGGTAGCCGATGTCGGGGACGGCCTTGACGATGACTTCACCCTCGATGGTGAGGCCGACCCGGAGGACGCCGTGCGTGGAGGGATGCTGGGGTCCGAGGTTGATGAAGAGCCGGTCGGACGTCGCCGCGCTACTCATCGTAGCGGTCCTTGACGTGGACGTAGTCTTTGCGCAGGGGGTGTCCCTGGAGGAAATCCGGGGTGAGGATCTTGAGCAGGTTGGGGTGGCCCTCATAGCGCACGCCCAGCAGGTCGAAGTTCTCGCGCTCCTGCCAGTCCGCGGACTTGAAGAGGCCGACGAGGCTGGGGGCCGAAGCCGCGTCGCGCGGGACCTCGAGCTTCAGGAATACCCGAGCCCGGTCCGTGCGGGAGACGACGGACCAGACGAACTCGATGACGGGCCGGTACGGATACCCCGCCGCCGCGGCCGACTCGACCTCGATTTTCGCGCCGCCGGGCAGGAACGCATTGAAGTTGGGTTGGCGGATGTAGCCCTTCATGTTCACCGGGCCGAGATAGTCGACGGCGGTCGCCATCTCGAGATAGTCAAATCCTTCTTTCTTGAGCCACGCGGCCATCGGGATCAGGTCGTCCTTGGACGCAAGCTTGACCGTCAGATAGTCTTTCACTTGGACGGCGGCCTTCTCGATTTTTGGGAACTCGGCTTGAATTTTGGAGAGGATGTCGTCTTGGGTCATGGGATTATGCCGCGACGTCCCGGCTCCCTTTTTCCTGCTGAGGAGTCGCCAAGCCGCGTTTCAACGACATCTTTGCGATCTTCTCCTGGAGCTTGACTACGGCATACTGCAGCGCCTCGGGGCGAGGCGGGCATCCCGCGATGTAGACGTCCACGGGGACGATGCGGTCGACGCCCTTCACGACGGAGTAGGAATCGTAGTAGGGGCCGCCGCAGTTGGCGCAAGAGCCCATGGAGATCACGAACCGGGGTTCCGGCATCTGGTGATAGATCTCGAGGATCGGTGCGGCCATCTTCTTGACCACGGTGCCGGCGACGATCATGACGTCGGCCTGCCGGGGGCTGGCGCGCGGGATGACCCCCATGCGGTCGAAGTCGAATCGGGAGGCGTAGGAGCCCATCATCTCGATGGCGCAGCAAGCCAGGCCGAAGGTCATAGGCCAGAGCGACTGCTTGCGCCCGAGGTTGATGAGGGCGTCTGCGGTCGTAAGCACCAATTCGCCGCCCGGCATTCCCTTGGCGAGTCCCGGCAGTCTCTCGAGGATCATGCCCATGGTCTTACTCCCAGCTCAGAGCGCCTTTGCGCCAAGCGAAGGCTAGTCCTAGGAAAAGGACGGCCAGAAAGGCGCCCATCTCCAGCAACGCAACGCGTCCCAGCTCCCGGGCGGCGACCGCCCAAGGATAAACGTAGAGGAGCTCGACGTCGAAGAGAACGAAGAGCAGGGCGAAGGCGTGGAAGCGAATGTTGAGCTTCACCTCGCTTGAGCCCACCGCCGGAATGCCGCACTCGTAGGTGCTCTCCTTGCGGGCGTAGGGGACGCTGGGGCGAAAGACCTTCGCGGCGATCAAGACGACGGCCGCGAAGCCCGCGCCCATCAGGGCGAAGGCGTAGACCGCGGCGTAGGCGCTCATCATATGGATTTCCTCTGGATCAAGACCTTGAAGGACTCTCCCATTCCTTCAGGGTGGACAAGGGTCTTGATCTGGGCGCGTTCCTTGTAAAGAGAAGCCATGTCGCCGCTCGCCGCGGCCAGCCAGGCGTCGATGCCCCCCTCCATCAGGAAGCGAGACAGGCTCTGGTAGGACTCAAGCTCGAGCCCGGCCTGCTCGCCCGTCCGGACGAGGGCTTCGAAGTCCGCCGGCAAGGTGATGTCCTTTTGGCCGGGTTCACTGGAGAGTTCCGTCTCGATGGAGTGGCGGCGGTAGGCTCGGGGAGGGTTGGGCGAGTCGGGGGCGAAACGCTTGCCGTAGTCCACGCTCAGAACGAAGCCGGCGGCGAGGCGCGCGGAGACTTCGCCGATCCAGGCGCGCGCCTCGAGCGACACCCCATGGCGTTCGCCTTCGCTTAGAGCCTCGGCGATGGCGCCGGCGACGCGCTCCAGTTCCGGACGGGAGAGCGGACCGAGCGTCTCCCGGCCGGAGCGGTCGACGTACACTTCCCGCACCTCGCCCTCTTCCTTTTGAAGGAGATGCGCAGGAAGCGCGTCGATCAGTTCGTTGGAGTAAAGGACTCCCGTAAAGCGCGGCAGACGATCCAGGCCCGTGCAGGCGTCGACCTGCAGACCGAAGGCGGTGAGCATGCGGGCGGCGTCTGTCAAATCCCGGCGCGTCCTGTCTACGAGCGCGAATCTCAATCCTTTGCAGAGTTGGGGATGCTTCTCGCGCAGGCGGCGCGCCACCTGGCAGGCGAGCGTGCCGTCCCCGCAGCCCGCCTCGACGAGGCATAAGCCTTCGCCGGGTCTCGCCGATCTTACACGCTCCAGTAAGGAAGCAATGCGGTCGGCGAGTACGGCGCCGAAGGCAGGGTGGAGTTCGGGGGCTGTGTAGAAATCGGCCGTCCGGGCGCGCGCGCAATAAAAGCCTGACTCAGGATCGTAAAGCGCCGACTCCATGTGGTCCCTGAACGTGCGTATCACCCGAACCGTTGTTTCCCCCGCGGCGCTCAGACGAGATCTTCGGCTCCGAGGGTCTTCTTCTTCCCCTCGGTCTGGACTTTCTGCACGGACGCTTTCACGACAGCCTCGATCTTTGCGGACAGGGCGGCCATGTAATCGCCGCCGGTGCGCAACCCTGATTCCTTCACCATTTTCTTGATCTTGCTGACGACGACGAGAGTCTCGGCCATTTTCAAGTCCCTCCCGCGCGGGTCGCGCGAAGCTATGTCTGAAGACGTGAAACGATTTAAACAGAAAAGAGGACCCCGGACATTGACCTGGATCAATGTCCGGGGTCCTTGCGAATTTTGGCGCCGGGGGGAATCGAACCACCGACATGACGCTTATGAAACGTCCGCTCTGCCACTGAGCTACGGCGCCGCTTGCCGCGTCGCGTGCGATTATAGCAAGATGCTCTGGGATTTAACCAGACACAGACCGGGCGTGCTGCGGCGCGCTGAAATGATGTAGTATGGCGGTATATTCGGCTCAGGAGGCAATTTTGGCCAAAGCGAACTCCGCTTCCAGAAAGATCACAGTCGTCATCGCGGACGACCAGACTCTTTTCCGCGAGGGCATCAAGGACCTGCTCGAGAATGAGAAAAACATCCAGGTCATCGGCGAGGCGGCCGACGGGCGCGAGGCCCTGCGTCTCGTCAAGAAGCTCAAGCCCAACGTGGTTCTCCTCGACATTAAGCTGCCGCACATGGACGGCATCGAGGCGACGCGTCAGATCCACAAGGACTGCCCCACCACGAACGTCCTCATCCTGTCGGGCTACGAGGATGAGGCTCACGTCATGGAGGCGATCCAGGCCGGCGCCAACGGGTATCTCTCGAAGATGCTTCCCGCCTCCGAGCTCGTCAATGCGCTGAAGACCTTCGCCAACCAGGGCGTCATGATTCCCCAGCCGCTCATGAGCAAGCTCATCGAGGGGCTGCGCAGCATGGGCAACACGAACTCAGAGGCTTCGCTCGTCGCGCTCACCAAGACTGAGATCAAGGTCCTCGCGCTCCTTGGTCGAGGCCAGTCCAACAAGGAGATCGCCGCCTCGCTGGCCTGCAGCGTCAAAACGATCAAGAACCACCTCAACAGCATGTTCCAGAAGCTCAACGTCTCCAACCGCACCGAGGCCGTGGTTAAGGGCATCGATCTCGGCCTTATCTCCTCGGAGAAGCCTGACTAAGTCCGCACGCTCGCCTGGGCCTTGGCGGCGGAAGCGTATTCCCTGATCATCATCATCGCCACTTCGTTGCGCTGAATCTGGTTGGTGCCCTCATAAATCTGCGTGATCTTGGCGTCGCGCATGAACTTTTCGACGGGGAAGTCGCGCATGTAGCCGATGCCGCCGCACATCTGCACGCAGTCCGTGGTCACCTTCATTGCGACGTCCGAGCAATAGAACTTGGACATCGCCGATTCCTTCGTCCAACGTTTGACGTCCATCGTATTATTGAGGACGTCGTAGACGATCGCCTTGTCCGAGATCGCCTTCTCGTAGACGGGCTTCATCGCCTTGTCCATCGCCTTGGCCGTGGCGTAGAGGAGAGCGCGTGCGGCTTCGGTCTGGGTGGCGTTGTCGGCCATCATGTGCTGGATGACCTGGAAGCTTGAGATCGGCTGGCCGAACTGTTTGCGCTGGCGGATGTAGGCCATCGTCTCGTCCATGGCGCCCGTCGCGATGCCGAGAGCTTGCGCGGCCACGCCGGGGCGAGAACAGTCGAACGTCGTTTGGGCGGTGAAGAGCCCGAAACCTTCCTTATAAAGGAGATTCTTCTTCGGGATGCGGCAGTTTTGGAAGACGAGTTCGTAGGTCGGGTTGGCCCGGATGCCCATCTTGCGTTCCTTTTTTCCGAAGCCGAAGCCGGGGGTGGACTTCTCGACGATGAACGCGGAGATGCCGCGGGCGCCGCGGGACGGGTTCGTGCTCGCGAAGACCACGTAGGTTTCGGCGGCCTCGCCGTTGGAGACGAAGGTCTTGGTGCCATTGAGAACGTAGTGTTCCCCGTCGGGCTTGGCGGTGCACTTCTGAGCCGTCGCGTCGGAGCCGGCCTCGGGCTCGGTGATCGAGAAGGCCGCCAGCTTCTTTCCAGAGGCAAGGTCCGGGATATACTTCTCGCGCTGCTCGGCGGTGCCGAGGAGCATGATGGGGAGCACGCCGAGGCCCGAGCCGGCGAAGCAGAGGGCGATGCCTCCGCAGACGCGGGAGAGCTGCTCGATGACGAGCACCTGCTCCATCAGGCCGCCGCCCAACCCGCCGTAGGCCTCCGGAAGATAGACGCCGAAGAGGTCGGCCGCGGCCATCTTCTTGACCGCGTCCCAGGGAAATTTCTCCTCCTCATCGTGCTTCTCGCGGATCGGCTTGAGGTCCCTCAAGGCCACCTGATAGGCGAGGTCGCGGATATCCGTCTGCTGTTCGGAAAGATCGTAGTCCATGTCAGTCCTCCACCTTCTGCGTCCTGCTCAGAGCGTCGCGCGCGGAGGCCTGCTCAGCCTCTTTCTTGCTCTTCCCGGCCCCTTTCCCGAGGATTCTCGCGCCGATCCGGACCGTGACCGAGAAAGTCTTGTCATGGTCAGGACCGGCGGACGAGGAGAGTTCGTAGGTCGGGGGCATCTTGTACTTCTTTTGCAGGATCTCCTGGAGACGGCTCTTGTGGTCCGTCTCCGAGAGATTCCCGTGTCGCCGTGCGCACCATTCCCGCACGAACGCGGCCGCAGCGTCGAAGCCGCCATCGAGATACATGGCCCCTATGAGCGCCTCTAACGCGTTGGCGAGGAGGCTCCGGCGGGTGCGCCCGCCGGTCGTTTCTTCTCCCACCCCGAGGTAGAGATGGTTTCCGAGCCCGATCTCCTCGGCCCAAACCGTGAGGCTGGGACGCGAAACGAGAAAGGACTTCTTTTTCGAGAGGCTCCCCTCGGACTCATCGGGATAGTCCTCGAAGAGCTGGTGCGCGACGACCGCCGCCAGGACGCTGTCTCCCAGGAACTCCAACCGCTCATTGCAATCGCCCATCCCGCTCTCGCTGGCGAAAGACTTGTGCGTCATCGCCTGCTTGAGCAGCAATGGGTCTTTGAAGCGGTATCTGACGATCTCCTCGAGAGGCGCGGCCACGGCCGACGGCCTTACTTCTTCGAGTGGGCCTGGATGTAGTCGATCGCCTGTCCCACGGTCTGGATCTTCTCTGCTTGCTCGTCGGGGATCTCGGTGTCGAATTCTTCCTCGAGGGCCATGACCAACTCGACGGTGTCGAGCGAGTCGGCGCCGAGATCGTTGACGAAATGGGCCGTCGGCGTCACTTCGGCGGCATCTACGCCGAGCTGCTCTACGATGATCTGCTTCACGCGGTCTGCTATGTTGTCATCAGACATGATGTCGTTCTCCCTTTTGCTCCTTGTTTCACATGTACCCGCCACCGTTTACGTTCAGCACGTGTCCGGTGACGTACGCCGACTCGTCCGACGAAAGGAACAGCACGGCTCGGGCGATGTCTATGGGGTCGCCCATCCGACCCAAAAGGATCTTCTCGAGGAGCTTCTTCTTCGCGTCTTCCGGGATCGCGTCCGTCATGCGCGTCTTAATGAAACCTGGTGCGACGGCATTGGCGTTGATGTTGCGCGATGCAAACTCGCGCGCGATCGATTTCGTCATCGCGATAAGACCGCCTTTCGAGGCGGCGTAGTTGGCCTGTCCTGCGGCGCCTTCCTGGCCGACGATGGAGGCGATGTTGACGATCTTGCCGTAATGCGCCTTCATCATGGGCTTGATGCATGCCTTGGTGAAGTTGAAAGCCCCCTTCAAGTTGACGTCGAGCACGAGATCCCAATCAGTCTCGGACATTCTCATGATCAGATTATCCTTCGTGATGCCCGCGTTGTTGACCAATATATCAATTTTGCCCCACTTCTCAAGCACGGCCTTGACTGCGGCGTCGCATTGGTCGGACTTGGTGACGTCGCACGCCATGCCGAAGACCCCGCCCTTGCCTGCGTCGAGGGCCTTGGCGGAGGCGTCGCACTTCGCGGCGTCCACGTCGACGATGAGGAGTTTGGCTCCTTCGGCCGCGAAAAGCTCGGCCGTGGCGTAGCCGATTCCTTGTGCGGAGCCGGTGATAATGGCCGTTTTGTCCTTGAGGCGCAGGCCCGTGGTCGGGGCGGTTTGCGCCGCCGTGTCTGTGCTCATGTCATTCTCCTTGTCGAGTTGTGCGGCATTCAAGCCGGGACCGTCTCATCGCAGGCGTCGGCGCGGGCGACGGCTTCCTTCATGGCCGCGACAAGTCCCGATTCGGCGGTCCGGGCCGCGGCGCGCACGGCGTGGGCAATGGCCCGCGCATTTGAAGAGCCGTGGCAGGACACCACGATCCCGTTGACGCCGACGAGGAGCGCTCCGCCGTACTCTTCGCAGCTCATCTTGCGTTTGAGCCGTGTGAAAGGTCCCTTGAGAAGTATTCCTGCCAGGCGGCGCCTCCAAGTCGCTAGGATCTCGGATTTGAGCATTCCCATGACCGCCAGCGCGGCGCCTTCCATGGTCTTGACCACGACGCTGCCGACGAAGCCGTCGCAGACGACCACGTCGGTCTTGCCGGCGGGCACATCGCGGCCTTCGACGGCGCCGCAGAATTCCAGGCCGGCGCTCTTCAGGCGCGGGAAGGTTTCTCTGACCAAGTCGTTGCCCTTGCCTTCCTCCTTGTCGATGGTGAGCAGTCCCACCGTCGCGTTCTGTCTGCCGTGGAGGTGGCGGAAGATGATGGTCCCCATCAAGGCGAATTGGACGAGATGCCAAGGCTTGCAGTCCATGTTGGCCCCGCCATCCAGGACGAGGGTCACGCCCCGCGCCGTGGGCACGGGGACGGCGATGGCGGGGCGCAGGACTCCGGGGATGCGCTTGAGATGCCAGAGAGCAGCGACCATGGTGGCCCCGGGGTGACCTGCGGAGACGAGACCGTCTGCGTGCCCCTGCGCGACCAGCTCTGCGGCGACGAGGATGGAGGCGCGGGGCTTGGCGCGGCAGGCGACAGCCGGGTCCTCGTCCATCCCGATGAGTTCCGGGGCGTCTACGACCTCGAAGCGAGTGTCATCCGGGGCCACTCCGCGAGCCGTCAACTCGGAACGGACTCGCTCGGCCGGGCCCACCAGGACGACTTTCATGCCCCAGGCGTTGGCTGCCTGGACGGCTCCGTCGATGTTCGATGTAAATTCATCATCGCCGCCCGCGGTGTCAAGAGCTATTTTCACTCGGAGCTTCGCTCCTATTTGCCGCCCGGCCCAGCTTTCTTCTTCGTCTTGGGCGGGCGCACGAGCACCCCGTTGTAGAAGCCGTCGGGGCTGATGGTGTGCGGGCGATGCCAGCGGCCGTCTTTGTCCTTGCTCAAAGGCACGGACTCCAGCTTCCAGTTGGCGGCCCGGCGGCTGTCGCGGCGAGATCTGGTGTGCTTGCGCTTAGGATTGGGCATGTGTTCCTCTTGGTTATGTGGGAGAAGCAGGATTTTAGTTTTTATCGGGCCGAATGGTCAATCGGGGACGCGTCGACGAACTGGGGCCCTCGCCGACATGCCCGCAATCGGCTAGGTTGCGGTTTTTGCGGCAGGCCGTACACAGGCCCTTGCAGTCGGGCCTGCAGAGGGTCTTCATCGGCTGGGCGAGGGAGATCGATTGGCGCATCTCATCGGTCAGGTCCAGCGGACCTGCGTCGATGGGAGCCTGCGCTTCGACCGAGGCGACCCACTTCGTCTCGACCGGGGCCAGGCAGCGCACGCACTCGAAGCGCCAGCGACCTTCGGCCTTTCCCTCGAAGGCGGCGATGTCGTCGATGCGGCGGATGACTCCTTTGACGGCGACGGGTCCGACCAGGGCCCCCTCGCTCAGGGCGTCGGGAAAGAGTTCCGCAGGCGCTGCGGAATCGACCGGCAGTTCTCCTTTTTCTTTGAGGTCCGTCAACGCGAAACGCAGAGGGGAGCTCATAGCGCTTCCGGCGGGGACCCGAACCCGGACGTTTCGCGCACGAAGTACGGTCTCATGTCTTTGAGGTCGTAGTAGATGCGGACCAGGATCTCGGCTAGAAGGCCGATGAGCACCATCTGGAAGCCGATGAGCAGGCAGAAGATGGCGACTTGGAAGAGGGGCTGATCCTTGACGAAGATGCCTAGGTGGAATTTCTTGTAGAGCGTGTCGAACGTAAAGGCCGCGCCGAGCAGTCCCATGGCGACTCCCCCCCCGCCGAAGAGGTAGATGGGCTTGCCGAGGTAGCTGTCCATGAACTTGACCGTCAACAAGTCGAGCAGGACCTTGAAGGTTCGCGTGATGCCGTATTTCGACACCCCGCGCGTGCGCGCGCGATGGTTGACCGGCACCTCGGCCACCCGCGCCCCCAAAAATCCCGCCAGCGCCGGCACGAAGCGGTGCATCTCCCCGTAGAGCCGCAGGGGCTTCAAGTACTGCGCCTTGTAGAGTTTGAGCGTGCAGCCGTAGTCGTGGAGCTTGACGCCCGTCACCCGGGAGATGAAGCTGTTGGCGATCATCGAGGGGAGCTTGCGGTCGAGGAAACGGTCCTGCCGGTCCTTGCGCCAGCCGCTGACGCAATCGTAGCCCTCCTCCATCTTGGCGATGAGCTTGGGCACGTCGCGCGCGTCGTTCTGCATGTCGGCGTCGAGGCAAACGATCACCTCGCCCGTCGCGTGCTGGATGCCCGCCAGCATCGCGGCCGTCTGACCCGCGTTGCGCCCCAGCCGCACCGTCTTAAATCCCGGGTATTGCTTGACGAGCTTGAGGATCTCTTCGAAAGAGCGGTCTTGGGAGCCGTCGTCGACGAGGATGACCTCGTAGGGCTTGCCGAGCGCGCCCAGCGCCGCCGAGACTTCCTCGCCCAGCGCCGGGAGGTTCTCTTCCTCGTTGTAGACCGGGATCAGAGCCGACAGGTAGGGGCGAGCGGTCATCTGCGCGGCATTCTATCGTTTTACGGCCTAAAACGAAAGGCCGGCGCCGTTTCCAGCGGCGCCGGCCTTCGCTTTTGAGAAGTTTTACGCGTTGACCGGCACGCCGCCCATGTTCTTGACGATGGCCGCGCCGAACTCGGAGCACTTGATCTTCTTGGCCCCGGGCATCTGCCGCTCGAGGTCGTAGGTCACGGTCTTGGCCTTGATGGTGGCTTCGAGACCCTTGATGATCAGGTCCGCGGCTTCCTGCCAACCCATGTGCTCGAGCATCATCACTCCCGAGAGAATAAGCGAACCCGGGTTGACCATGTCCTTGTTGGTGTACTTCGGGGCCGTGCCGTGGGTCGCCTCGAAGATCGCCACGCCGTCGCCGATGTTGGCGCCGGGCGCGATGCCGAGGCCGCCCACCTGGGCGGCCGCCGCGTCCGAGAGGAAGTCGCCGTTGAGGTTGGGCGTGGCCAGGACCGAGTACTCGTCCGGGCGCAAAAGCAGCTGCTGGAAGGTCTGGTCGGCGATGCGATCCTTGATGAGGAGCTTGCCGGCCGGCATCTTCCCGTCGTGAATGTCCCACAACTCGGCTTCCGTGACGATTTGGTCGCGGAACTCGGCCTTGGCCACTTCATAGCCCCAATCGCGGAAGGCTCCTTCGGTGAACTTCTGAATGTTGCCTTTGTGGACGAGGGTCACCGACGTCCTCTTGTGGGAGAGCGCGTACTGGATGGCCATGCGCACCAGGCGCTTGGTGCCGGTGATCGAGATCGGCTTGATGCCGATGCCCGAGTCGGGAAACGGGATCTTCGCGCCCATCTCCTTGGTGAGAAAGTCGTAGACCTTCCGGCATTCGGGCGAGCCCTGCTGGTACTCGATGCCGGCGTAGATGTCCTCGGTGTTCTCGCGGAATATCACGATGTCCAGCTTCTGCGGCTCCTTGACGGGGCAAGGAACGCCCTGGAACCAGCGCAGCGGGCGCACGCAGGAGTACAGGTCCAACTTCTGGCGCAGGGCCACGTTGACCGAGCGGAAGCGCGGCGTGATCCACTCCGACTTGCATTTCGGGCAGGAGGCCGGGCGGTCCATCAGCTCGGCGGCGCAGTCGAGGCAGACGAACTTGAAGGAGCCGGCGGGCGTGGTGAGGGGACCCTTGAGGCCGACGCGGAACTCGCGGAAGGCGGCGACCGTCTCCTCGGGGAGCACGGTGTCCTTGTCGTAGTTCTTAAGAGCGGTGAGCCCGGCGTAGACTTCCATCCACGCGATCTTCTTCTTTCCGTGGTAAGCCGTCTCCACGGCGCCGTCGAGCACGACTTTGGTGGCCTTCCAGAGGTCGAGGCCGGTGCCGTCTCCCGGGAAATAGGGGATGATGGGGTTGTCGGGAACCTGGAGCTTGCCGTTCGCGTAGTCGATTTTCGCGCCGTTCTTGGGGACCTGGATCTTCACATAGGACATGGGGTTCTCCTCCTGTAAATCTTGTCTCAGACTATAGCTCATCTACGCGGCCCGGGTAAAGCGCGGCGCGAGGAAGGCCCGGGCGTCGGCCGCGCCGAGATCCATCATCTCGCGCAGGCCCGCGGCGCGGAAGTCGAGCACGATCGGCGTCAGTCGCCGCGACGGCGCCAGCCGATGGACCCGGGGAGGGCGGGCGGCGCCCAGGAGCGGGGCGAGACCTTCATCGATGAGCCTGCGGCCGGCTTCCCGCCCCGCCTGGTCGAGGAGACGGCAGGGGGTCCAGACGCGTCGGCCGACCTCGTCGGCGCGGACCATTTCCAGGATCATGACGGTCGCGCAGGCGGCCAAGGGCGAGAGGTCGAGAGGTTTCGCCATAGGCACGCCGGCGTCGATGAGACGCACGCGGCGGCCGCGATAGTCGAGGTCCACGGGCGGAAAGACGAGAGGGATGGCGCAGCTGGCGATTGCGTGTTCCACGAGCGGAGCGTCCCAGCCGGCGGAGCCTGCCGGGGAGAAGCGCGCGTTGATGGGCGCTCCCTCGGCCGGGCAGGATGAGACCACGGTGAAGTCGCAGAGGATCGAGCCCTTGGCTGAGGCGTCGTCTGGCTGCGTGTCCAGGAAGGAGCGCAGGGGCTGAGTCGAGAAGAAGGACAAAGGGCTCAGGCTCAAGCGAGGCCGCAGGGCCCAGGCGCCGAGTCCGCGCCAGCGCGCCAAGGCCTCGGGCAGTCGTCCGAAAGCGAGAGCCGCACCGTTGAGGGTGCCTATGCTGTAGCCCATCACCGCGTCGAAGCGCAATCCCGCGGCGTCGAGGACATCGAGAGCGCCGGCCTGCCAGGCGCCCAGAGAGCCGCCTCCCTGTAGGAATAATCCCAGGGGACGTTCAAAGGCATCAGTCACGGCGCCGCCTGAGGAGGCGGTCGTAGAGCGTCTCCTGCGAGCGGACCATCCCGTCGATGTCGAACTCCGGGCCGATGGAACGCGCGGCCGCGGCTCCCAGGCGGCGGCGCAGGTCCTCGTCTTGGAGCAGGCGCGCGAGGCGCTCGGCGAAGAGCTCCGTGTTCGCGGGCTCGACGAGGAAGCCGTTCTCCGCGTCCCTGATGAGGTCTACGACTCCGTCGACGGCGTAGCAGATCGGCGGCAGACCGGTCTTCATGGCTTCGACGAGCGAGCGCGGCAGTCCTTCCCAGAGCGAGGTCAGGGCGAAGACGTCGGCGGCGGCCAGCCACTGCGCGCCGTCGCGGCGCCAGCCTAGGAAGAGGAGCTTGCCCTCCAGACCCAGCGCGAAGGCCTTCGCTTCGAGTTCGCGTCTCAGGGGGCCATCGCCGATGAAGACGAAGCGCGCCTCGGGGACGCGTGCCGCGACTTTCGCCGCGACGGCCACGAAATCCCCTGCGTTCTTCTGGGGCTTGAGGTTTCCAATGGAGATGACGAGCGGCTGGCGACGGCCGATTCCAGCCGAGGTTTTGAGCGTCGCTGCGTCGACCTTCGCCGGGAAGTCGGCCAAGCGCACGCCGGAGCGGAGGACGACGCCCTCTGCCGCTCCGCGGATGCCGTGGCGCGCGGCGTAATCCGCGTTGGCGCGAGAGACGAAAACCAGTCTCGTCGTGACCAAGGCGCAGAGGCGCTCCAGCAAGACGTAGACGGCCTTCACGCACGGGCTCTGACGGTCATGGAAGCCGAAGCCGTGATAGGTATGGACGATCACCGGTACGCCGGCCAGCGCCGCGGCCAGACGCCCGAGGATCCCGGCCTTGGAACTATGGGTGTGCACGACGTCCGGACGTTCGGCGGCGAAGAGGCGGCGCAGTTCCAGGAGGGCCAGGAGATCTCGCGGCAAAGAGACCTCTCGTACCAGCGAGTCGAGGAAGATCGTCCGAACCTCCCGGTCGTGGCGGACTTCCTCGTCGAAATAGCCCCCCTCCCCGCAGACGAGGAGGGCCTCGAAACGGACCGGGTCTAGATGTCGGACCGTGTACAGGGTGTTTTGTTGGGCTCCGCCCATGTCGAGACGCGTGACCACATGGGCCACTTTGACGCGCATGGTTCGATTCTACTTCTTCGGACGCCGGAAGTTCAGCGTACGCTGGTAGGGCCCCACCGCGCTCTTGGAGCGGGCTGCGGCGGCCGGGACCGGGGGATGATCGAGATCCCGCACTTCATGGCGCGGGAAGTAGGTCTTGAGGATCGAGCGCCAGGGGCGGCCCAATGCCGCCTGGCCGGCCGCGCCCGCGCGGGGCAGGCCCAATCCGGAGCCGGTTCCGGCGCCCCAGACGACGAGCCGCGCGAGGTCCTTGCCGTCGTAGAGGGGTTGGAGGACGAAGAGGGTGGAGCGCAGGCTTCCCGGGGAGAGAACCGACTGGATCTCGCCTCGCCCAACGTACGTGACGCGACCGCGGGAGCCGACGATCTCGATCTCCTTGACCCGGCCGGTCGCGCTGCGTGCCGCCACGCGGATATGGCGCAGGGGGCCGATGTCCTTGCGGCGCTCCACGCGGCCGCGGAGATCCTTGGCCGTCATGACCCGAATCCAGCGCGCGGAGGCGGGACTGGGGGTCGGCGCCGCGTCGCCGAAGAGTCCCTCGGGCGGCGCTTCGCGCGCGAAACGCTCCAGGTCGAGAGGCGTCTGCCAAGACGCGAGCGGCTTGGCGGAGTCATCAACGGAGACGAACCCTTCCATCCCCGGCTCGCCTAAATCCCGGCCGTTCTCGGTGCGGCCGCCGCTGTCCTCGTGCTGGAGCGCGCGGGCGACCTGGCCGGCCTCCGCCATGACCAGCGCTTGCGTGGCGGCGACGCCCTCCGCGGCGGAGTGGAGCTCGCCGCTGACGCCTATGGTCCGCTGGAGACCTGCGTCATCGAGCAGGTCGAAGCGCTCGAGGGAGTCGGATCTGTGCCCGATGGACCATGCCGCGGCGGTGCGCGAGACCACGGCCTGCGCCCGGTAGGCCTCCGGTGGGCTGCCCTGCGGCAGAGCCAGGGAAACGACCCCGTAGAGATAGAGTTCCAGAGGGACTTCCTCGACGAGGCGGAAGCCCCAGGGGTTCGGGATGACCTCCACGGCGCCGCGGACCTCGCGGTCGCCGACGTCGACTCCCAGAGGGTCCGTGACCCGAGCGCTCTTGATAAGCACGGAACCGCGGCGTGCGTCCGGAACGATCTTGAAGGGCTGCTTGGCCACGAAGAGGATGTTGCGCGCCGCGTCGCGGACCTCGACGACGCCGGCTTCTGAGCGGTACTCGACCTCCCATTGATCGAAGGCCCTGCCGTTGTCGCGTAGGGTGCCGTAGAAGACGGAGGTCGCTTTGAAGGCGGAGTTCGCCATGAGATAGCAACGCGTCATGATCGCCGGGCGTGCGTCTGGAGCGCCGTAGAGGCCGACGCGGATCGAGCGCGTCGATGCGGGCAGAGGAGGCTCGGAGGCCTCGGGGTCCAGGACGGGGCGCGAAAGGCGGCGGGCGCCGGAAGCGGAATCCGGGTCGCCGACGATGTACTCGGCGTTGCGTTGGAGGATTTTGCGCCCGGCCGGGTCGGAGGGATCCATGGAGAGCAGTCGCCGAGCCGAGCGCCAGGCCGCGCGGTTGTCGCCGATGCGGTCGAGCAGGACGGTCAGGCCGCGCAGGGCTTCCAGGTCGAGGGGGTCCACCTCGAGGGCTTGGCGGAAGTACGTCAGAGCGGCCTGCTTGTCGCCGAGCGCCAACGAGGTCTCGGCGGTGAGCTGTGCTGAGGCCGCGATGGCGTAGGGTCCTGCGACCGCCGCGCGGCGCAGGGACTCGAGGGCGGCGCGGGGCTTGGCGTCCGTGAGCGCGACCAGCCCCAGCCCTAGGTGCGCCTCGGCCTGAGTGGCCGTAGTCGAGGACCGGTCCAAGGCCTTCTCGAAGGACTCGCGCGCCTCGCGCAGGCGGCCCTGGGAAAGGTAGGCCCAGGCGCGCTGGTTCCAGATGAAGCCGTCGGCGCCCTCCGTGAGGGAGGCCTTGATCCAGAGGGGAAGGGAGGACTCCGGGGCGCCGGCCTCGCGCAGGACCAGGGCCTGATTGGCCTCGGGTGGGGGCGTCGAGACGCCCAACTCGGAGAGGTAGCGCCAGCCGCTGGCGGAGTCCTCGTAGCGGCCCTGGAGGTAGGCGCCGTAAGAGCCGCGCACGGTTTCGGCGACGTTCGCTGCGCGCGCCGTCGAGGCGAGGCAGAGCAGGAGGACTGCGAGCGCGCGTGCGATCATGGGCGTTTCTGCGCGCCTGCCGCGTGCTTGGTCCGGGGGGGCGGGAAATCTTCAGGGTCGTCCTCGTCACGGGCGACGCGCATCTTCAACGGTTTTCGCGGGATGGCCAGACGAAGCTTCTGCAGGCGCTCCATGGCTGCCGCGCGATAACGCGGGCTGTCGAGGCCTAACGCCGAGTCTGCTGCGCGCTGGATCTTGTCCACCTCGAAGCCCTCCTCGCGGGCGATGGCGATCTCCGCGCTCACATCGCGGTGGAGGGTCTTTAGGCGCAGGGATTTGCGAGCTTCGAGGTCGCCAACGATGTCCCGGCCGAGGATGGATTTCTCGGTCTGCGGTGGATAACGCCAGGAGCGATGCCAGCGGCGGGGATATTCCTGCAGGAGATCGGCGGCGAAGACCGCCGCCGAGAGCGCGGCGATGACCGCGAAGGTTCGCGCGTTGAGCCAGTCGAGCGGGGTCTCCATGGGACCGTCAGCTCTTGGGAGGCTCGCCGGGCGGGGCTGCGGCGGGCGTAGGGGTGCTTGTGATGATGATGATTTTGTTCGCCGCGGAGGGCAGTCCCTGTCCCTTCATGACCAGTTCCTCGATCTCTTGGGCGAGGTACCAGGCCTCGATCTTGAGGTCGGCGGAACGCAGGTGCTGATGCGCGAGGATGGCGGTGTCGTGCAATCCGCGCAAGGTCTGGGAGATTCGCACGGACAGGCGCATCACGACCTGCGCATACTTGACGGCCCGTTCGTCATAGGCGGCGGTTCGTTCGATTGAGCCGAGCAGGACCGGAAGTCCCGAGATTTCCGTCGAGAAGGTGCGCACGTCTCGACGGAAATGCTGGAGGTCGTAGCCGAACATTGTATCGGGGTTGAGCATGCCGTTCTTTTGGGAGTTGGCGATGCGTTGGGCGCGCCATAGCAGGTCTTCGAGCTTCGCCTTGAGCGCCAGCACTTTGTCGCCGACGAGGCCGAACTGTCCTTCGAGCTGTTTGAGTCCAGCGAGGGTCTCCATCTCATTCCTTAAGGAGGTCGTCGAGGAGGGCTTCGTCGGCGGCCTTGCTCTTCGATTTGGACCCCGCCTTTGCCGCGCGCTTGGCGGGCGATGGGTTGGCTGGCTTGGCGGAGCCGTCCGCAGGCGAGCCCTGGGGCGCCATGCTGGGTTCGCCGAGCAGCGAGTCGAGGCTCTCTGCCTGCGTCGGCGGCGGAGCGGCCGTTTTGGCCTTGACTCTGACGGGCTTAGGCTTTGGGGGAGCCGGGGGCGCTGCGGCCTTGCCGGCGAGCACCGCTTTCGCGGCGGCGTTGCGGCCGGTCACTCTCTTAGCCGCCAGATCCGCCTCGAACTCGTAGGCCACGGTGGGCGCGCCCAGCGCGGCAGAGCGGGCGAAATAGTTGACCTGGACGCGCCCGTCCGAGAGGGGCTCGGCCATCCACGGCGAGAGGTTTCCTCCTGCCGGAGCGAGCGTCTCGAGGAGCGTTGAGATCGAGCGGCCGTCCTTGAGCTCCCAGTGCTTGACGAAATCGATCGCGCTCGGGCGTGGGTCTGAGGCAGGTTCGGGGGCGGGAGCCGGCTCGGGCGCAGACGGAGGCGGAGGCGGGGGCATGGGGGGCGAGTCTGCCAAGGGGATCGCTTTGTTTTTCATCCCCGGCAGTCGTTCGGAGAAGAAGGCCACCGCAGCCAGGACCGCCAGCCCTAAGACTCCTGCGATGAGGAGAGAGTGTTTGCGTCTGGGCGGTGCGGGCTGGGGTGCGGCGGCGTCGTAGACGACGGCCTCGGGCGCCGGCGTCGCGGAGGGCTGTGGGGAGAGGGGATCGAAGGCGACCATCGCCGCGGGCCCGGGATTCGCCGCGAAGAAGGGCAGAGGCATGGTCTGCTCTAAGGTGGGCAGCTGCGAGAGTTCGGTCACGGGCGCGGGCGACAAAGACGGCGCGACCGCGGGCATGACCATCTCGGGCGTGGGCGACAAAGACGGCGCGACCGCGGGCATGACCATCTCGGGCGCGGGCGACAAAGACGGCGCGACCGCGGGCATGACCATCTCGGGCGCGGGCGAGATCGGCGGCAGCTCTCCCGGATCGGGCAGTCTGGCCGAGGCGGTGACGGACACCGAGGCGAGGCGGTCGCGCATCTGCGCACGCAGGGACTCGATCTCGCCGGCCAGTTCGGTAAGGGTCGCGCCCTGGAGTTCGACGTCGTGCTCTACGTGCTTCTCGGCTTCGACGGCCTTGTCGATGATCTCACTGAGACGGCCAACCGCGGTGACGCGCTCCTCGATCTCGGACATCTTGAGCTTGAAGTCCGCTGCTTCGACCTTCAGGACTTCGGCCTCGCGGCGCCGCAGTTCGGTTTCACACTTGAGCTGGTCGGCCTCGCGCCGCAGTTCGGAGGACTCCTTCCCCTTGCCCGCCAGTTCCTCGTGGAGGCCTGCCAGTTCGGCGTCCTTGAGGCGCAAGCCCTCCTGGAGCTGGAGTACGACATCCTCCATGAGGGCCATCTTCTCCTGAAGACTGCCCAGCACGGCGAGGTCCTTGAGAGTCGGCTCAGGAGGCAGCCCGACCAGGGTCGCGACCGGGTCCTTGGCGCTGTGCGCCTGAGCGGCCCGGACGAGTGCTACGGAGAGGTCGGGCACCATTCCCGCCCTCTGCCAGTCGCCCATGACCGTACCCTTTCGTCCCTCGGGGCAGACCAGGCTCTCGGCGCTGAAGGAAGGAAGATGGCTCAAATCCTCTGAATCGTAGGGGCCGAGGACCTGATTGCTCTGGAAGATCCAATATTTCATGGCGAGACCATTATAATAGGAGGGACGCCGGATGCCGATGTCATAAATGTTAAGACCCTCCAAAAGAATAGCGGCCCGGAGCGCCCGCGTCAAGAGGTATTCAACAAGAGGTATTCATCTTGCGCGGCTGAGGCGGATTTGCTATAAATACATAACGGGCCATTAGCTCAATTGGTTAGAGCAGATCCCTCTTAAGGATAAGGTTCTCGGTTCGATTCCGAGATGGCCCACACGATCTAGAGACGGATGCGGACCGAGAATCCCTCGGTCCTGTTTTATTAAGGGGCGGGTGGCGGAACGGCAGACGCGCGCGGCTTAGGACCGCGTGCCGAAAGGCGTGGGGGTTCGAGTCCCCCCCCGCCCAGCCCCTCGCCCCGCCGGAGGCAACATGGGTCTTTTCTCGCTGAAGTCCGACAAGCCGAAGTTCAAGAAGCTCAAGGAGGAGGGCTGTGTCGTCACCCTTTCCCTCGAGATCCCGTCTGCCGAGATCGAGGAGCACACGCAGAATGCTCTCGTGCGCGTCCAACAGCGCGCCCGCCTGCCGGGCTTCCGTCCCGGCAAGGCTCCTCTCGACATGGTCAAACGGCATTTTTCAGGTCACGCGCGCGAGGAGGCCTTGGACGCCGCCATCCGCAAACACGTTCCGGTCGCCATCTCGGAACTCAAACTGCGCGTCGTGGAGACCCCGTCGGTCGAGGACGTGAAGTGGGAGGAGGGTGAGCCCCTCACCCTCCAGGTCCGCGTCGAGGTGGCCCCCGCTCCGACCGCCAAGGACTATGTCAAGATCCCCGTCGTGCGCAAAACCCACGTCGCCGACGCGCAGACCGTGGACAAGCGGCTCGAGGATCTGCGCGAGGCGCACGCGCGGCTAGAGGCCGCCAAGGAAGAGACCGTCGGCGCGAGGCACTTCGTTGTCATCGATTTCACGGCCTCGCGCGACGGCAAGCCATTGCCCAACGCCAAGGGGACTTCGGAACTGGTGGACATGTCGGCCGAGCAGTCGGTCGAGGGCCTGACGAAGGGCGTTCTAGGCATGAAGCGCGGAGAGACCAAGGTATTCAAGGTCATGCTCGGAGGCAAGGACGCCGACCTTGAGGTTGCGGTCAAGGAGATTAAGGTCAAGATCCTTCCCGCCGTGGACGCCGAGTTCGCCAAGGATCTGGGCTTTGCGACCGTCGAGGAGATCAAGGCCAAGTTGAAGGAGGTCCTGGACCGAGAGGCCGCCTCGGCGGCCGACTTCGAGCTGGTCCGCCAGATTGAGGAAGCTCTCGTCAAAGCCAACCAGTTTCCCCTGCCTCCCGCCATGGTCGCGCGCCAACTCGAAGGTATGATGGAGCGCATGGGCCGCCAACTCGCAGGTGCGGGCAAACTCCCTCAGAAGACCCTCGCGGACCTGCGCGCCAAACTCCAGCCCAAAGCGGAGGATGAAGTGCGTCTGGCCTTCGTTCTGAGTGCGGTCGCCGAGAAGGAGAAGATCGAGGTCGCCGACGCCGAACTCGAGGCCGAACTCGAGGCCGGCATCAAGGATGCCGAGGACGACGCCAAGAAGAAAGAATTGCGCGCCATCTTCGAGAAGCGCAAGGATCAGATCACCCGCATGATCCTTGAGCGCAAGACGATGGCGTTCCTGAAGGAGAAAGCCGTTTACAAGGACGCGTAAGCCTGCCGCCGCGGCGGATGCAAGCGGGCACGGCAGCCTTGAGAGCGTGCCTGCAAAGAGGTATCCTTTTTTCCAATGCCCTCAATACTTCCCATTGTCCTTGAACGCTGGCCCCACGGCTCGGCCGTCGGCTGCGATATCTTCTCGCGCCTCCTCAAGGATCGGATCATCTTCTTCGGAGGCGACGAGGGCGAGGTCACGACGGACTCCGCCAACCTTCTCATCTCCCAGATTCTCTACCTGGACGGCGAGGACCACGAGAAGGACATCCATCTCTATATCAACTCCCCCGGCGGCATGGTGAGCGCGGGCTTGGCGGTCTACGACACGATGCAGTTCGTGCGCGCTCCCATCTCGACTCTGTGCATGGGAATGGCCATGTCCTTCGGCGCGGTCCTGCTCGCGGCCGGCGCCAAGGGCAAACGGCACATCCTGTCCAACGCCCGCGTGATGATCCATCAGCCCCTCATCGGCCGCGGCCGGGGCGGGCAGGAGACCGACGTGCGCATCCAGAGCGGGGAGATGACCAAGACCCGCCGGCGCCTCTCGGAGATACTGGCCCTGCACAGCGGCCAGACCTATGAGAAGGTGGACGCCGACTGCGAACGCAACTTCTATCTTTCCGCTCAAGAGTCCCTGGCCTACGGCCTGGTCGACAAGATCGTGCCCGCGAGCAAGCCATGAGCGATCCCAGGAAGGCCCCGGCGCGCCTGCCGCTCTTGGCCGTGCGCGACGTCGTCGTCTTCCCGCATATGGTCCTGCCTCTTTCCGTCGGGCGGCCCAAGTCGGTCAAGGCCATCGAGACCGCGATGCAGAAGCACGACAAGCTCTTGGTCGTAGTCGCCCAGAAAGACGTGGCCGTCGAAGACCCCATGCAAGACGACGTCTACCGGATGGGCGTGCTCGTCGAGGTCGTCCAGTACCTCAAGATGCCGGACGGCACCCTCAAGGTCTTCCTTCAGGGCCTGAGGCGCGCCGCGCTCGGCGAGATGGAGTTCTCCGCCGCCGCCGGGCACTGGTCGGCGCCCCTCTCCTATCCCGAGGATCCCGTCAAGCTCACGTCCGAGATCAAGGCCATGATGCGCCACACTCTGGATATCTGCGAGGAGCACGGCAAGCTGACGCGCCGCTCCCCGGCCGAGTTGGCCGCCCTGCCGCAGGTCGAGGACCCCTCCGAACTCGCCGACAAGGCGGCCTCCGTGGTCGTCGTCAAGGCCGCCGACCGGCAGTCCCTGCTCGAACTGACGGACCCGAAAGCTCGCCTCGAGAAGCTGGTCGTGCTGGTCAAGGCGGACATCGAGATCCTGAACCTCGAGAGAAAGATCCACTCCCGGGTCAAGTCGCAGATCGAGAAGACCCAGAAGGAGTACTACCTCAACGAGCAGATGAAGGCGATCCAGAAGGAACTGCGCCAGAAGGACGAGTTCGCAGTCGAGATCGAGGAACTCAGGAAGGCCGTCAAGGACGCCAAGATGCCGGAGACGGCCGAGGCCGCGGCGATGAAGGAGGTCGCGCGCCTGGAGAAGATGATGCCCTTCTCGCCGGAGTCCACCGTCTCGCGGACCTACCTCGACTGGATGACCCACCTGCCGTGGTCCAAGCGCACGCGCGACGTCATCGACCTCGAGAAGGCGCAGAAGATCCTGGACGAGGACCACTCCGGCCTGCCCAAGGCCAAGGAGCGCGTCCTGGAGTATCTGGCCGTCACCAAGCTGACCAAGGGCCTGCGCGGCCCCATCCTCTGCTTCGTAGGCCCCCCCGGCGTGGGCAAGACCTCCCTGGGCAAGTCGATCGCCCGAGCCCTGGGGCGCAAATTCGTGCGCATGTCGCTGGGCGGCGTGCGCGACGAGGCCGAGATCCGGGGGCACCGCCGCACCTACATAGGATCGCTGCCGGGCCGGCTCATCCAGAACCTGCGAAAGGCCGGAACGCGAAACCCCGTCATCCTGCTCGACGAGGTCGATAAGATGGGGATGGACTGGCGAGGAGACCCATCCGCCGCGCTCCTTGAGGTCCTTGACCCCGAGCAGAATTCGACCTTCATGGACCATTATATCGACATCGAGTTCGACCTCTCGCAGGTGATGTTCATCTGCACCGCCAACGAGCTCGACGCCGTCCCAGGCACGCTGCGCGACCGCCTCGAGATCGTCCGCTTCGGCGGCTACACCCCGGCCGAGAAGAAGGCCATCGCCCTCTCGCATCTCCTGCCTAAGGCCCTGGAAGCCCACGGACTCAAGAAGGGGCAGTTCGAGATTTCCGACGCGGCGCTCGACCGCGTCATCGAGGAGTACACCCGCGAGGCGGGCGTGCGGCATCTCGAGCGCGAAATATCCGCCCTTTGCCGCAAAGCCGCGCGCCGCGTCCTCGCCGAGAAGGCCGAGAAGGTCCAGGTCGGCGAGACCGACATCCCCAAGATGCTCGGCCCATCCAAGTTCCCGCGTGAGAGAAACTCCCACAACACCGTGGGCGTCTCCACGGGGTTGGCCTGGACCGAGACCGGCGGTTCGACGCTGGCCATCGAGGCGGTCTCGGTTCACGGACGCGGCGAGGTCAAGATCACCGGTCGGCTCGGATCGGTCATGACCGAGTCCGCGCAGACGGCCCTCTCCCACGTGAAGTCCGTCGCTCACGAGTTGGGCATCCCGCTAGAAGCCTTCCGCCGACGGGACTTCCACCTCCATTTCCCCGAGGGCGCGGTCCCCAAGGACGGTCCTTCGGCCGGCATCGCCATCGCCACCGCGCTGGCCAGCCTCCTCAGCGGACGCCGCGTCGTCGACCTCCTCGCCATGACGGGGGAGATCACCCTGCGCGGGCGAGTGCTGGGCATCGGCGGGTTGAAAGAGAAGGTCCTGGCCGCCGACCGCGAGGGCATCAAAACGATCCTCTTCCCCGACTCCAACATGGGCGACCTCGAGGAGATTCCCGTCGAGGTCCGCGAGCGCGTCAAGCTCGTGCCGGTCAAGCATTTTCGCGAGGTCGCGGCCCTGGCCCTAGCCGCCGCGTCCGAACCGCTCGCCGCGGGCAAGCCCGTGTGGATCGCTCCCGGCGCGCCGTCCGCCGCGCCCAGCCCTCCGAGGCCCTCATGAGAGATCGAAACATCATGCTCACGCCGGGACCGACCCCCCTGCCCCCGCAGGTGCTTGAGGCGATGTCGCGTCCTCTCTTCCACCATCGCACGGAGAAGTTCGGACGTCTCTTCGCGCAGGTCATCTCGGACATGAAGTGGGTCTATCGCACCTCGGGCTCGGTGCTGATGATGACCAGCTCCGGTACCGGGGCCATGGAGTCCGCGGTCGTCAACCTCCTCTCCCCAGGCGACGCGACGCTCGTCTGCACGACGGGCGTCTTCGGCGACCGCTTCGTAGCCATCCACAAGGCCTACGGGCTCGCCCCGGAGGTACTGCCGTCCGAGTGGGGCCGCGCCGTGGACCCCGACGCTCTGCGCCGGACCCTGAAGGGCAAGCCCGGACTGAAGGCCGTCTTCTTTCAGCATACGGACACTTCGACGGGAGTGCTCAACGACATCAAGACCCTGGCGAGGATCGTTCGCGAGGAGTCGGGCGCCCTGGTGGTGGTGGACTCGGTCTCAGGACTGGCCTGCGAGCCTCTGGAGACAGACGCCTGGGGCCTAGACGCTGTTCTCACGGGCTCCCAAAAAGGGCTCATGAACGCCCCGGGGCTTGGGTTTGCCGCCGTGGGAGAGCGCGCCCGGAAGGCCAGCGACGAGGCCAAACTGCCGCGCTTCAATTTCGACTGGCGCCTGATGCAGAAGTCCCTCGCGGATCGAGAGACGCCGTGGACCCCCGCGATCTCCATCGTCGCGGGCCAGGCCGCCGCGCTCCAGCTCCTGCGAGCCGAAGGCATGGAGAACGTTTGGAAGCGGCACGTCGGCCTGGCCGCCCACGCCCGCAGGCTCCTCCAGGAGAAGTTGGGCCTTCCCTTCTACGCGAAGGACCCCGCGAACATCCTGACCGGCGTCGTGTTGCCGCAGGGCGTGGACGGCGTCAAGCTTCTCGCCGACATCCTGCGCGAGGACGGCATCTCCATCGCCGGCGGCCAGCTCGGCCTCAAGGGGAAAATCTTCCGTCTGGCGCACATGGGCTACATCTCCAAGGCCGACATCGACGCCGGAGTCGACGCCCTGGCGCGGCGCCTCGTCGGCGCCAAAGCCTGACCATGTCCAAGCTCAAGGTCCTCGTCACCGACAAGATCGACCCCGAAGGTCTCAAGTCCCTAGCGGCCCATCCCGGCATCGAACTGCGTTATGAAATCGCCCCGCAGCCCGAGGCGCTCGAGAAAGCCCTGTCCGGCGTCGGCGTCTGGCTCGTTCGCTCCGAAACCAAGGTCACCGCGGACTGGATCGGCAAGGCCTCGGCTCTTCGCCTGATCGGCCGCGCGGGAGTCGGCGTCGACAACATCGACCTGGCCGCGGCCACCCGCCGCGGTGTGGCTGTCATCAACGCTCCGGCGGCCAACGCCCTGGCCGCGGCGGAGCACACTCTCGCTCTCATGCTGGCCCTGGCCCGCCATGTCCCCCAGGCCGACGCTTCCGTCAAGGCCGGCAAGTGGGAGCGCTCCAAGTTCATGGGCGCCGAGCTTCACGGAAAGACCCTCGGCGTGGTCGGCCTCGGACGCATCGGCCGCGAGGTCCTTCGCCGCGCCCAGTCCTTCGGCATGAAGGTCATCGGCCACGATCCGTTCGTCACCGATGCATTGGCGCGAGAACTGGGCGTCGAGCCCGTATCGGTCGAGGCCCTCTTGGCGCAGTCCGATTTCGTCACCCTGCACGTGCCGGGCGGCGACAAGACCAAGCACCTCATCTCGCAGTCGGCCCTGCGGGGCGTCAAGAGGGGCCTGCGCCTAATCAACTGCGCGCGGGGCGATCTCATCGACGAGGCTGCTCTGGCCGAGGCGCTCAAGGACGGCCGCGTGGGCGCAGCGGCCCTGGATGTCTTCTCCACCGAGCCGCTGGCGTTGGACAGTCCGCTTCGCGGATTGCCCAACGTCATTCTCACCCCCCACCTCGGGGCCTCCACGGCCGAGGCGCAGAATCGCGTCGCCACGGAGCTGGCCGCGGCCGTGGTGGATTTTCATGAGAGGGGAATGGCCCCCAACGCGCTGAACCTCCCGGGCTTCGATCAGGCGACGGTCAGCGCACTCGGGGAGTGGCTGGGTCTGGCCGAGGCGTTGGGACGCTTCCTAACCCAGATTCTGGAAGGCGGCGTGCGCGAGTTCACCTGCGCTTTTGAGGGAGAGTTCCAGGCTTCCGAGCGCCGGCCTCTCGGGGTCTGCGCGCTCAAGGGGCTGCTCACACCCATCGTGGGCGAGACCGCCGTGAGCTGGATCTCGGCGCCCGCCATGGCTGCGGAGCGCGGCATCCGCGTCGGCGAGACCTCGGACCCGCGCTGCGGCGAAGGCGTGCGGCGCCTGCTGACCCTCACGGCGCAGACGGATGCGGGGCCGGCTTCGGTCTCCGGGGCGCTCCTGGCCCCGGGCGAGCCGCGCGTGCTGCGCCTAGGCTCCCTGAGCGTGGACCTGCGCCCGACGGGCAAGATGATCGTGCTCACCAACATCGATGCTCCGGGCGTCATCGGGCGCGTGGGCACCCTGCTGGGCAAGGCCGGCGTCAACATCGCCGACATGCGCGTAGGCCGACGTTCCCCGCACGGGAAGGCCGTCATGGTCCTCAACGTGGACGCCCCCGTCGCCTCGGAGATCCGATCGAAGCTGGGGCGTCTGGAGGGCGTTCGGCGCGTGCACTGGGTGGAACTCTGACGCCATGACTCCGGAGCAATGCCCGGACTGCGGAGCCAAGCTCGAGCCGGATATGCAGGCCTGTCCCAACTGCCCTCGCTCTTTCCCGGAGGACGAGCCGAGTTCCGGCGTCCATCCCCTCAAGCAGACCAAGGCCTACGCCTTCTTGATGCCGACGCTCTTCTTTGCGACCCTGGGAGCGGCCGTCTGGTATCTCGGGATGGGCCTCTTCCATCTCGGCGAGGAGAACGCCGTCGTCGAGGTCGCCCCCTTCCTGCGGGGTGGGCAGCCTGCGCCGGTCTCATCGTCGTCGGCGCCGCCCGCCGAGGCCAAGGCCGAGGCGGCCGTGGAGGAGCCCCCTTCTTCGGCGGTCGTCAGCATCGTGTCCTCGGAAGCCCCGAAGCGCAAGGCGCCCAAGGAGTGGCGCCTGCGCGGGACCGTCTACGACCTCCGGACCCTCAAGCCCGTCGCCGGGTGCGCCCTGCACTTCGTGGATGTGCGAACGAACCGCCGCATAGAGACGCGCTCCGACGCGAAGGGGTTCTACCGTTTGGTGGCGCCGCCTCTGCCGGAGCGCGGCTACCTGGTCTCGATCGCGAAGGACGGCTACTCGCCGTCTTATCTCGATCCCGGGACCGAGGGCGTGCGCGAGATGCCAGAGGACAGGCGCCAGGAGATCGTCAACGACCTATCGTCCCTGCTTACGGCCAACCCGGCGTCCGTGCAGGCGTACGACACGCAACCCCTCATCACCGACTTCTATCTCGCCCCGCGTCGCTAAGCGACCAGGCGGGCGCTAGACCAGAGTCTCAAGCTCAACGGATTTCTCTCCGAGCGATTGCGCGACGGCGGCGTGGGTGACCTTGCCGCGGTAGCAGTTGACGCCCCTGCGCAGGGCCTCGTCGCGGCGCACGGCCTCCTCGAGGCCGTGGCGGGCGATGTCTCGCGCGTACTTGAGCGTCACGTTGGTGAGAGCGTAGGTCGAGGTGTGGCTGACGGCGCCCGGGATGTTGGGGACCGCGTAGTGGAGCACTCCGTGCTTGAGCAGGATGGGCTGGTCGTGGCTGGTGACCTCGGCGGTCTCGACGCATCCGCCCTGGTCGACGGCGACGTCTACGATGACCGAGCCGGGCTTCATCTTCTTGACCATCTCCTCGGTGACGAGGCTCGGCGCCTTGGCGCCCGGGATGAGGACCGCGCCGATGACGAGGTCCGAGCCGACGACCGCGTTATGGATGTTCTCGTCGTGGCTCATGAGCGTCGTGACGGAGTTGCCGAACACGTCGTCGAGGTAGGCCAGGCGCGAGGCTGAGACGTCGAGGATATTCACGCGCGCGCCCATGCCGATGGCGATCTTGGCCGCGTTGATGCCGACGACGCCGCCGCCGATGATGGTGACGACGCCGCGGTTGACGCCGGGGACTCCCCCGAGCAGGACGCCGCGCCCGCCGTGGTGTTTCTCTAGGAACTGGGCTCCCAGCTGAACCGACATCTTTCCCGCGACCTCGCTCATGGGCGTCAGGAGCGGTAAAGCGCCGTCGCGCGTCTGGATGGTCTCGTAGGCGACGGCCTTGATCTTGGCCTTCAGGAGCGCTTTCGTCAGCGCCGGGGCGGGGGCCAGATGCAGATAGGTGTAGAGGACCTGATCCTCGCGGAAGAGGACGTATTCCTCAGCGAGGGGCTCCTTGACCTTGATGATCATGTCGGCATCGGCGAAGAGGCGCTGCTTGTCGACGATGGTCGCGCCCGCGGTCTTGTACTCCTCATCCGTGATCCCGGACCCCAGGCCCGCGCTCTTCTCGATCATGACCTGGTGGCCGTCCTTGACGAGGGCGCGCACGCCTCCGGGAACCAAGCCCACTCGGTGCTCTCGATTCTTGATCTCCTTTGGAACTCCGATCTTCATGGTCCTCTCTCCGGGGGATTCAGAGCAGCCCGAGCGCGTCGGCGAGCGCGGACGCGCTGGCCGTCTTGGGGAAGCCGTTGATGACGCGCAGGACCTTCCCGTTGCTGTCGCTGACGAGGAAGAGGGGCACGCCCCGGGGATGAAAGGCCCCTTCCGGGTCCAGCAGGGAGTCCGGTCCGAATTCGGCGGCGAATTCCCGGATGGGTCCGATCTCGGCCAAGCCGACGACCACGCGGCTGGCCACGCCAGTCGTGTCGAGGAAGCGGCGCAGCCTCAGGATGTCGGGCGCGGCCATGTGGCAGATTCCGCACCAGGGGGCCACCACGATCGTCAGGCATTTCTCGGTCGGGCAGGTCGAGAGCGAGGGCCCCACGGTGCCTGCCAGCGTGTGCAGGCGCGCGTCCGGCAGGCGCCGCGCCACGGCCGCGTCAGGGTTCGAGCAGGCGGCCAGCGCGGCGGCGAAAGCCAGCGCGGCGGTCATTGCCCTCATGGCTTAATTTTAGCAAACAAACAGCCCCCCGCCGTGGGAGGGCGCGAGATATTTTACTTGCTAGCGAAGCAACCAGTCGGCCGATCACCGCCACAAAAGCGTCTGATTGAGCTGAGTGAGTTCAAACCCGCGGTAGACGCCATCTCTAAACACAACGTTCAGCATGAAGCCGCGCTGTCTTCCACGGCCGACAGAGATCGGCAACGGAACTCCTAGCACCACGTTCACAATGGACTGATAGATGTAAACGGTCAGACCGTCCATGGATTTATGCACGATGTTCTCGGGCTTGCCGAGCGTCTGTTCGACCTGTTCCGCGGTGGTTTCCCCTGGCTTAAAGGACGATAGCTTTTCAATCGGAACGCGATGTCCGGTCCAGGTCGCCATGCAGCCTGTAAGCGACAAGAGGCTTAATATGAGCAAGATCCACGGAATCCGCGTGGTGGCGCCGAGTTGATCTGCGGGCGGCTCGGGCGGTTCGGTGAAGTTCATCGCAATGTAAAAGTATAGGTTTGCCGTGAACCGGCGGACGACGCCTCTAGCGCCTCGAAGCCGCGAGCGCCCTCAGCAGGTCCATCGAGGTGACGATGCCGCAGAGCTTGCCCTTGCGTGTGATCAAGAGCCGGTGGATGCGTTGTTTGAGAAGCATCTGCGCGAGATCCTTAACGGGAGCGTTCTCATCGGCCGAGAGGACGGCGGGGGTCATGATGTCGATCACATGGTTGAATTTCGGAATTTCCGGGATCACGGAGGTTTTTTCGCCCCCCTCCTCCTCCGAGGCCTTGCGGTAAAAGGAATGGGCTTTCCTCCCCCGGGGAGCGCTGCCGCGGTCGCGGCGCGCCATGTCCGTCAGCGAAACCACCCCGAGGATCTTTCCACCCTCTACGACGGGAGCCCCGGTGATGCGGCGGTCGGTGAAAAGGCGCGCGAGCGCCTGGATCGTCATCTCCGGACCCACCGTGATGACCTTGCGGGACATGATTTCCTTCGCTAGCATGGTTCCTCCATCCTAGTTCACTATAGCAACGAAACCTTCATCTCTGCCATAGGGGGCCAACGGCAGGTAGGCGTTGGAAAAGACCTCAAGCGGAACAGCACTACTTCTCCGCGGCCGCATTCTGTCTACGCCCGGAACCAGCCTCTGCGCGCAATAGAGCCGTCCCGATACGGTCCACCAGGCAGCGGATCCCGGCATACCCCAGATACGGCATCTCTCTGACCGGATGTTCTACATAATTAGGATACCCAATAGGGACATGCGCCGCATCGGCCCGGAAATCATATCCGGTGTGCGTCAAATAGACTCGACATCGGTCTTGCCGCTCCGTCCCCGGCTCCACCACCCGCATGCCCAATTCCCCGCACAACTCGCTGAGCCGGGCTTGGAGCTGCGCATCCTCCTGTTTCACCTCGGCCTCTCTCCCGGTGATGAACCTGAGTACGTGGGACTGCGTATCCCGGATTGCGGCCGCGCCCTCCCGAGCGATGACTCGCTTGGCCTGGGCCGCTCGTCCGACGCTCCTCGCTATTTCCAATAAGAACCGTTCAGTGGCGACCAAACCCAACGGCAATTCCGTCTCGCATAGCCGTATGTGCAAACGCCGGGAGAGTATGCGCGCCGCCTTTCGGGCATAGGGCAAAGACACTATAAGACTGGCGCGCGCCGCCGCTTCTAGTTCGCGCCGACCCCCACCGGACAGCCATATTGATACCGTGCGTAGCCCCAACGCCGCCAGAAGCCGCCGCAGTTCGCGCCGATTGCCGACGTGATCAGGCTCGTCTCGATCCTGTAGATAGCCCACCACCGCCACGCTGTCCCGCTCTCTCTGTCCGGACTCCAGGGGGATCCCTCTGGCCAACGCCTCGCAGGCAAGCGCATACCCGTCCAGCCAGTCTCCCCCCAGGGAACGAGAAGGCACATGGCATACCGGGACCCGGGAGCTTTGCGCTTGTCGCCTGGCGATCTCCCGCAAGGGGAATCCCTGCAACTCATTGAAATCAAAGGATGTCGCCAACACCACTTGGGCATCGGGCCGGGAACATATCCTGGCGAATATCCCCGCCACGCGCGCGGTGCGGTCCGTGCTCAGACTCTGCACCTCCTCCCGGGCCGGTCCCCGGCCGGTATGGACTATCCGGCGATGCCCCAACTGCGGCAACAGCCTACAGCGCAAGTTATGACAATATTGGATCTCCGCCTTGGTGAAAGTGCAGTAAGGCCCATCCACTATAAGATAGGCGCCCTCAATAGCATCGACCGCGATGTAAACCCCGTTAAGGAACGGCCAGGGTTGAGCCGGAGGGTTCATAGCCAAGACTTAAGCCCCCCGCGACGCCCGAGGAATGGGCGCATGGCGCATCTCTCCGACAAGATTTTTCCGGAACGCAGCAACCCGTCCATCCCCACCTCCAGGTCCTTCTCCGTGAAGCCTCGTAGCCCATGGGCCTCCAGCCTGGGGTCATGGTTGAAATGGGAGAATACGAGGTCCGCTCCCCGCGCGAGCTCTTGATCCAACTGCCCTCGGGACGCGAAAGGCACGAATTCCAGCGTGCCTGCCCCTTGCGCGGTCCGAGCCGCCCTGGCGCCGTCCCCTCCATTGAACACCAGACAACGCACGTTGCAACCCAATTCGCATAACAGCGCTGCCAACGAGAACCCGAACATCTCCCGCTGGGAAGTAAGGTATCCGATATCCGTCATGTCCCCCGCGAGCGCGACCGTCCGATCTCGTAATTCTTTTTGGATGTCTGCCAACCGACTTTTGCGCGCCGCCAGTTCCTCGGCATAGACTTGGTCCGCCCCGCGGCCTCCCAAAACAGAGGCTGTGCGTTCCAGCCAAGCCTTGGTCCCCGCCAGTCCGAATGGCGGATGGTATCTGACCACTTTAAATCCACAGTCCAAGAACGCGGCGTCCCCGACCTTTTCCCATCCGATAGGATTCCACCAGACCACGGCGCTCGCTTCTCCCAATTCCGGGACCTGCCGGAAATCCAAGGACGGCAGCAAGGTCCCGACCACGCGCAATCCCAAGCCGGCGCATAATTCTTTGGCCTCGAGCTGAGCCGCTTGCGAAGCAGATCCACAGAGCAGCACGGCCCGCGGATCGCGCCGAGATGCGAATTTGGTCTTGGCCAAAGAACGACGCAGCCATGCCTCGCAGGCGCTGGCCGACGGCCGCGTCTTGGACGTCCAAAACACCGGGATCCCCAAGCGGCTCTCTATGCTCTTTATGAACGCGGCTGGATTATCTCCGATGAGTTCAGGCAGACAGGTAGTGCGCAGGTGTATGGCGACCGGTCTATGCTCCCGGGCGACTCTATCCAAGGTGCGCCCCAAGAGGTCCTGCGTCCGCCCGGCCAATACATCCGCCTCGGTGATGCCCGTGCTTAAATACACATCCCCCTCGCCCGGATCCTGCGCCACTTCATCCGCGAAATAGCGCAGCGCCGCCACTGAGACATTCGGCGTCATCACTTCGCATTCCCGAGTCCCATGATGTATGCGCGCACAGCGCTCGCCCAAACGCGCTTGGCTGTCCAAGAACGGATGCTGCGGATAAAAGAACTTCCAAAAATCCGGGGTGTGGTCGCATCTCTCGTAATAACTGTCCTGACGCGAGGGCCCCTGATTGCCGCGAGGATCGCAATAAAGCAGGCTATCCCTGCCCAGACGGGAGATAAGGGCAACGAAATCGATACGCGCGAATCCTGCGGTTATCGCGGCCAATATTCCGCTTTCCGCTGGGGTGGGTCTCCCCGGGCGGTTGAGTTGTCGGATGTCTATTCCCACCGCGCCCCCATTATGAGAGCGGCCCAGGCGGGGCACGGCAGCCAACTCCAAATGCGTGGCCCCGTCGATCAAAGCAAACTGGAGCTCTAGACTGGTAAAAGACGCTGATTCCAATCTCCAGCCCTTGGCCGTGCCGTCTATCAGGCGGCGCAAAAAAACCAGCCCCTCCCGCCCCAATCGTTGACTCGATGATCCCATAGGATTATCCGACGATCCCAGTGTATCTATCTTAGCATCATAGAAGCCTGGCGTCGCAGCACGGCTCTGTACGGCTCTAAAAAAAATAATATTGTTGAGGTTCAGCGCCTGATGGAATTTTCAGCCGTTTGGATTCATTAGTATAGGTCGGGTGTCGAGAAACTCAAGAAGGAGAACGCCGCGGGGAGAACACGTGAAGTTCTCGCCCGAAAAGAAGATGAAACTGTCGAGGATCTCGCGATTGAAAAAATCGTTGAAAGTGCGATTTGTGTTCGTCAGCTGCATAGTCGCCGCAACTGTGCTTTTGTTCATTCTACTGGAAATCGTTTCTTTTGGACTCAATGCCAGCTTCAGCAGGGCGACTCCTCCGTTTCTCATTGACACCGGCGTGCTGCGCGGCGCAAAAGAAGGGAGAAGCCTCAACTATCTGGACCCGCTGCTCGGTGTTGCGCATAACCCCTTCACGCTGAAGACGCTCGGCCATCGAACTTTCCATGGCTTCGAAGTCCACGGCGATCCCGACGACAGGCAAGCCCTTCGCATTATCACGCTGGGCGGCTCAACGACAGAGTGCTTTGTCGGCAACTGGCCAAGGGCCCTCTACGAAGAATGCAAAAAGAGGAAGATTCCGGTGGTCTTGTTCAATGGCGGAGTCTCCAGCTACGGTTCGGGACAGGAGCTATTCAAGCTCATCCGCGACGGAATCATATTGCGCCCCCACGTGGTGGTCTCCTATGACGGCGTCAACGACCGCGGCAGAGGCAACAGCGGCGGCAACGAGGGAAGCCATAGGTTGCTTCATCCCGTCCACTATCGCATCTACTCCCAACTCCTATGGGGAGGCCCATCCCCTTTATTGCCAAACACCGTTGCCGCCCTGCGCCGAACCCTTTTCTCCAAAAATTCAATCGAGGGGATTGAGTGGGGCCTGCCATTCACCATGACATCGGCAGCTGGGTGGCTGCTGAATGTCCGCACGATGAATGCTGTGGCCTCTGAGTTCGGATTTCATTATGTTGACTTCCTTCAGCCGGCATTCGGCGTGGGAGACTACCGCCCGTCCCGTGAAGAATACGCCAGGGTGCGCGTTCCCGACAACGACCGCAAGGAACTCGACAAGTTCTACAGAGAGGCATTGCGCTTTTCCTCTGATCAAGAATATATCGTCGACCTCACGAACGTGTTCGCGGGCCGCAACGGTTTCTTTCGTGATTATTGCCACCTAGATGAGGAAGGCAATCGCCTCGTGGGCCATGCCGTGTTTCGCGAGCTCGAGTCACGACGGTGGCTGGATCGCTTTCCGTCGCCTGCTGCGGAGCGGCGCAGGCAGCGGTAGTTCAAGATCAGCTTAAACTGTTTCCCTGCATCGCGCGACCCAAAACCTCAATTCCGATGTGGTACCTTGTACATTGTGCGCATTGTTCATTCACGCATCGACCTGTGATCGAATGAAGACTGTGTCTCCTGGACGCGGCGGCCCCATCAGACTGATGCTCGTCGAGTTGACGCTCGATGAGCCGGAGCGCCAGAACGGCGTCGAGGCCTATCCTCTTCTGATGGGCCTGGGGTCAATGCTCGGCTGGCGCGTGTCGTGGTGCACTCTGGGCGTGCGGTACGACCCCACCCTTCGCTACCGTCTGCCTCCGCGGGACCTCGGTGCGCTGCTCGCCGAGATCTCCCGCCGTAAGCCTCGGATCATCGTGATTAACGAGCATCTGCAGGAAGACCAGTGGACGCGGGTGAAGGCGACCAGAGCGCGACTGGTCCACTCTTCCCTCGACGAAGGAACCCTCGACCATTTCGCCGACTTCGTGCGGCAGGAGATCCCTGAGGCCGCAGGGGCCGATCTCGATAGCCCGCGCCTCTTCGACCGGATCCAGCCCGAGTTTCGCCGAACGATCCTCAACAAGACTCCATGGGCGAAGCTTTCGATCATCCGTGTGGTCACAGGGATGCGATGTTCCTACCGCACGCACGTCGCGCAGAACCCTTACTACCGCGGCATCGTGCCTTCCGCGAAGACCATGCGCTGCTCTTTCTGCGACCTGCGCCGCATGGCCATGCCCTTACGCGACGAAGTGTCCTTCGCTGTGCGCCTCATCGAGGCCGCCTGCCGGCAGCGCCGAGTCGAGAAGGGCCGCGAGTACCGTTTCGAGACGCTGGGCTGCCGGCTGTGGCGCAGATTGGGGGAGTTCGTCGAAACCTTGACGCGGCGGGGAGTGCGCTCCGCGGAACTCAACTTCATGCCGCGGTTCGACGAGCTCCTATCGGCGCGCGAGATGATCTCCCGCTGCCTTCCCCTGATGGCGCGCGGCGGCCTCGCCATGCGCCTCTACGGCATGGGAGTGGAGAATTTCTCGCCGGCAGAGAACATGCGTCTCAACAAGGGGGTCACGGCCGATCAGGTCCACGAGGCCACCCGTTTCATGAAGGAGATGGCCGCACGCTGGCCGGGCACGTTCCGTCTGCCGCCGGGCGGCTTCAGCATGATCCTGTTCACCCCGTGGACAACGATCGAGGACTTGCGCATTAACGTCAACAACATCAAGCGTTGCCCGATGATTGATCCCGCCTTTGCGCTCGGCAGGCGTCTACAACTCTTTCCCGGCCTGCCCGTCACAGCTTTGGCCGAGAAGGACGGTCTCGTCGCGGCCGAAGGGAGCGGCCTCTTCTATAATTCGGGCTGCATTGCGAAGGTTGACCGCCAGGAAATCCCCTGGCGCTTCCAGCATCCGGAAGTCGATATTCTATGGCGCCTCGCCCTCAGGATATCCTCCGGCCATGTCTTCCTGGAGGGCGCGCGGAGTTCTCCGCCGAGGGAGATGCTCGATCCTCTGTCGCTATTCCGACGCGCCATCGAGCGCGCCGCGGCGTCAGCACCGTGTCGAGAGAGTCCTACTGCTTCGAGGGCGACTGGAGCGGTTCGAAGACGTCCCGCCGGATGAGACCAAGGCGCTGATTGCAAGCAATGATAAAATGGGCCGGATGAACACGTTGACGATTTTTAGAACCCGTATCGACCTCCTGAGGACATATCTCGCTCGTCGCGTCGGACCGAAGCTTCTCCCTATTTTATGTGTTGGCTCGATGATCGGCGCCGTGTGCCTTTTCATCTGGCAGTCCCACCATATGGATTCAGCCCACTTTCCCATCCGGTTACTCCTGAATTTCGATGCCTGGGGCTATTCCGACGAGGGCGAGTCTCTTCTCCATGGAATCAGTTCGGGTTGGAGTCCGATCCGAATGCCTCTGTCCAGCGTGCTGGCCGCCCTATTCTTTCGCCACTGGGGGTTTTCCCCATCAGATTGGGGGATTCTTTCCGTCGGTCTTAAATTTGGCCTCCTCTTTGCCCTCAGCGGGATGCTTCTCCCGGGTATTTTCCCAGTCTGTCTGGCCCTGGGCACACTGATCCTGGCCGATGAGAACATTTTTTTAACCAGTTATATGGAATCGGGTTCTTCCATATTTTTGCTGATTGTGGCGGGACTGCTGGTTTGGCGCGAACAGGCCTTGTCGTACAGACAGAGCTTCCTGCTTTCCTTCGCCATCGGGACCAGCCTCTTGTTTCGCTCTCCCCTTGTGTTTTTTCCGCCCCTTCTGGCTCTATTCGAGGGGCAACGCGCTCCATCGATCCGGTCGTACTGGAAGCACGCGCTGATCCTCTGCATCGTCCCGTATCTTTTTCTGATCCCCTGGGTTCGGATGAACTGGGCCCTCCATAATCGGTTCATCCCATTGGAATATGACGCGGCCAACGTGAACATCGCCGCGGGAGCGCTGGGGTTTGTAACCTCCATGGACGGAGACTGGCGCCAAATTGTTGGGCCTACGGGTCCCGACAAGTTTTGGACAATCTGGAGGTGGGCGGCCAGCGAGATCGGGCGTCACCCCCTTCGCTATCTGAAGGCTTACGCACAACGAATCGAATACGTCGTGACCCTCCACCCGGCGCTCTTCCTGGCAGCATTCTTGACGCTGTGTCTCTATCGCCAAAAACGGGAATTCCAGGTCTTGGGCCTTATGGTTCTCTACTACGTAGGCATCTATTGCTCCATGGCCGTGGTGTCACGCTCTTTTGATCCCCTCGTGCCGGTGCTGGCCGTTCTAGCCGCCTGTGGCCCGTTCGCCCTGCTCAAGACGAAAGCCATCGTCCCGGGACATCGCCAGCTGGCGAGATACGTCATCAGCTTGTTGCTCGCGATCGTGACGGCATGTGCCCTCTATGCGGCAGCGAAGGTCTCCCTGTACGCGGCCCAAATCACCCAGACTTCCGCCTCCAGCAGGGAATTGCTGGATGACGCCATCCGCACTCAGCCACAGCATGCATGGCTTCTTTTCGCACGGGGCAGAAGACACCTTGACGCCGGGAATATCCCCGAAGCGATCTCGGATTTGTCTCGAGCCGCAGCAATGAGCCCGCGCGATCCGGGATGCAGGTTAAGACTGGCTTGGGCTCGCATGATGCGGGGCAATCCCCAATCCCTGCTGGCATGGCCGATCCTTCCCAATGGGCGCAACAACAATCTCAATGTAGACGCCCATCTTTTCAAAGCGCATGCGTATTTGAGGATGGGGCGGCCCTCCGCCGCACATCACGAGCTGAAAGACGCAATGGAAAGCGAGCTTCTGATGACAGCTCTGAACGAGGCAGGGACGCCTCGGGAACGGGGGATTATCGAGCAGATGCGATCTGCTCACGCCGGGTTTATCAATAAAGCATCGCACCTCTTGACGAATCGCCCCGCCCGGGAGCAACTCGCCATGCTCGGCGAGCTGGCGAAGTTGGCTCCGCGAGACGACGTTCTCACGCTCCGGCGCGTGGATCTTATGCTGGAAGTGGGCCAGATTCGCAGGGCACGGGAACTCTTGGAGCACGCCGGGGCCGGAGTGGACGCCCAGCGTGAGGGGCTCCGCAGGGTCGCGCGGAGCTATCAGATGAAGGGGGACTGCAAGAGCGCCCTCCGGTTATGGGACATGATCCTCCAAGACCCTCATCACCAGGCCAAAGATTTCAGCGATCAATCCGTCTGCGAGGTGCAATAACTCTCTCCTGGTCCGAAAAACGCAATTGGAACGCCGGACATGCAGATCGCGGGCAACGGATCGACGGCGGGACTCCTGCGCTGGTACATCGACCGCAGCACTCCGGAATTTGGGCTAGGGCTCGTTGACCGTCACGACGCGGTCCGCGGCCACCGCCTTGAGAGACCGCTTTCGGCCGGAAGGCCATACCACGTCCAGTCGATCCACGCTTTCCCAAGATCCCAGTCCGAAATGGCAGAGAAGGCTGTTGCCGGAGAGATAGCTGCCCCCGGCCGTGACCAGGCAGGTCTGGGACCTTCCGTCGGACATGGCCGCGGTGACCCTGGCCCCCACGGAGTCCCAGTTGCCGCGCGTTGCTGCCAGCCCGACCTCCAGCCAGTGGTTCCCATTCGGCACGAGGTTGCGCAGCAGAAGGGCGCGTCCCCCGTTGACGTTGATCGCCACGTCCACCCGCCCGTCCCTGTCGTAGTCAGCGAAGGCTGCTCCCCGAGCATTCAGGGGGGTCTGGAAGGCGGGCCCGGCGCTAGCGCTGACGTCGCTGAACGTGCCGTTTCCGTTGTTGTGAAAGAGCTGCATCCTCTGCGGGACCAGGCGCTCCGGATGATCCCTGTCCTCGAAGGTGGAGCCGTTGACGATCAAGAGGTCCAGGAGCCCGTCGTTATCGTAGTCGAGGAAGCCCACCCCCCAGCCGACATAGTCGAGGGTCGCTTCCCCTAGCCCCGCCGCGGCGTTGCCGTCGGCGAAATGAAGCCTCCGGCCCGGAATGTCCTTGTCCCGGCGCTCGCGCAGAAGATTAATGTAGAGGCTTTTCTCGTGGGCGATCCACTCCGTGACAGCCAAGTCCTGGTCTCCGTCTCGGTCGAAATCCCCGAGAGCGATCCCCATGGAGCTCTTGACGTCCCCGAGCCAAGCCGAACTGGTCACGTCGGCGAACCTGCGACCGTCGGTGTTTCGGTAGAGGATATCCGGGCTCACGTCGTCTGCCACATAAAGGTCAGGCCGGCCGTCCTCGTCGAGATCGGCGAAGAGGCACTGCATTCCTTTGCCTTCCCCGTTGGCCACGCCAGCCTCGCTCGTAACGTTGCGAAAGCGTGCCGCTCCTTCGTTATGATAGAGCGCGCCGCTCTCGGGAGGGTAGGCAAACGGGCTCAAGGTCGTGGGGATGCTGAAGCCTCCCCGCTCCACAGCGGAGCTCCGAAGCCTCCCGCCGGGCCTGTCCTCGAAGCGGATATAGTGGGGCACGTAGATATCCAGCCTGCCGTCGTTGTCATAATCGCCGAGACAGGCTCCCGTCGCCCAGCGCGTGTCGGAGAGGCCGGACTCGCGCGTGATCTCGGTGAACTTCCAGCCTCCATCGTTGCGGTAAAAAATGTTTCCCCCATAACCGGTCACGAACAGGTCGTGCCGGCCGCTGTTGTTGAAGTCGCCGAAGACGCAGCCCATGCCCAGGCCGCGCCCGTGCACGCTCGCCTTCTCCGTCACGTCCTCGAAGGTTCCGTCGCCGCGGCTGCGGTAGAGGGCGTTGCGCGGGCGCGAACCGGACTCGGCCTTCTTGGGGTCAAGCGGAGCGGCGTTGAGCAGGTAGAGATCCAGATTACCGTCTCCGTCGACGTCGCCCCAGCAGGCCCCCGAGCCCATATCCTCGGGCAGCAACGACGAGCGCCGGCCTTGGAAGTGGCGGAAGTCAATGCCGGCGCGGCTGGAGACATCCTCGAAAATAGCAGGCGCGGCGGCAGGCTTCGGCGGCGGCGCACGCCTCAGCCAGGAGACCCCTACCGCGAGCAGCGCCGAGAGAGCTGCTCCCGCCCAGAGCGCGCCTTTGCTCATCTGAGCACGTCGACTTTGGCTTGATCCTCGGATAGGTCGGTGACCGGGAAGGTGGTCCCGTTGTTGCCGGTGGCCAGGTCGGCGATGAACTGATTGAACTTGCGATAGCGCAGGCGCGCGGTGATCGTCAGCGGCCCGCGGGTCCCCTGGGGCAGGGCACACTCGTAGGGCGCGGCGTCGGAATAGCCGACGAAGATCGCCCGCTTAGTCTTCTGGCCGACCATGTCCCACAGGTTATGGCGGTCGATGAGAGCTCCGTTCTCGTCGACACCCCGGGATCGGAAGAAGAACGCGCCCTTGTCGACGTAGTTCTTGGCGTCAAGTTTTCCCGACACGAAGATCGTCTTGCCGTCTGCGTCTAAGACCTTCACCTCAAGCCACGTCTCTATGATGTCGAGCGGCCCCGTGGGCACGCCATGGCCGGCCTTGTTGTTTGTGACGATGACCTGCCACTTGAGCCGTCCGGAGGTTTTTTGCGGCGCGTCGATATGGATCGGCACGGCCGCCCCTTTGGCCCAACGGCTTTGGATCTCGGGGACGACGGAGCGACCCTTCAGCCACTCCTCGGTGAGCTTGAACTGCTCGGCGTCCTTGTTCAGCCAGGGGATGGCCTGGTTGGCGCCGATGAAGCGGTGGGAGCGGTGCTTGCCGTCGGCGCCGCGCGAGGGGTCGTTGAGGCGGCCGCGGGCCGGGTCTTGGGAGACAACCAGGCGCATGTGGCAGTCCTTGCAGGCCAGCGTCTTCTCCGGGTGGCCTTCGACGTGATAGCGGCCCTTGCGCCAGTCGTCGTACTGGTTCTGAAGCTGGACCCAGCCGAAGTGGTTGATCTCCTTGTCGATAAACTGTTTGTGGCAGGCCGAGCAGAGCTCCGGCTGGCCGTGAAAGTCCTTGGCCAGGTCCTCCGTGTGGGCGCGGGGCAAAGCACGCAGCAGGAAGTAGTTGACCTTCTTGCCCACGCGTCCGGGATAGCCCGCGAAAAGGTAGTCTCGCGGCGGGGCGAAGACATAGTTGCCGTTACCCTCGGTCTTGCCGTTGAGTCCGCGGATGCCGTGGCAGGCCACGCAGGATGAGCCCTCGTCGCTGCCGGGGCTATCGAGGCTTGAGCCCGGGGTGTTGGCTCCGGACAGGAGCGCCACCGGATCGTGGCAGGCGGCGCAATAGCGGGTGGCCTCCTGGCCGCTCTTCTTGATCATCATGTTCTCAACCGCGCGGTAGACGAGGTCGGTGGAGGACCAATGGTGGGCGTTGGCCTTCCATTCGTCGTAGATCTGGCGGTGGCAGTCGCCGCAGCCCTGGGAGCCGGAGAGTCGGCGCGAGTCGATGATCCCGCCGGAGGCCGTTGTCGCGTTGCTGGGCGCAAACGGCTTGGGGCCGAAGCGGAAGCTGTAGCCCGCCGGCGGCCCGTCTTTGTAGATCGTGGGCTGATAGGCGGCGGCCAAGGCCAAGGTCATCACGACGAGCATCCCGCAGCCGGCTCCGGCCCAGGCCAGGAGCGTGCGCGTCGATGACGGCCAGAGCGCCGCCCCGCTCAACCGTAGGATCGATTTGGCGAGGTGGTAGACAACCAGCGCGGCTGCCGCGTAGCTGCTCCAGCGATGGAGCCAGCGCGCGACATCGGGCAGCAGTTCGCCGAAAGCGGCGGTCCAAGCCGCCCACAGTCCGGTGAGTCCCGACAGAGAGACTGCGGCCAGCGCCGCGTAACCGATCCAGACCATCAGCCTTTCAGAGGAGTTGTTGGCGCGCCAGGCATGGGTCCAGGCGTAGACGGCGAAGGGAGCGATGAAGACCAGACCCAGCGCCGTATGCAGCAGCACGCCGAACTGCAGCCAGGCGCTCAGGCCTGGCCAAAGCGTGACGACCGCGCCTGACAGAAGCTCATACAGGAACAGCCCGATCCCGATCCCCAACAGCGGTGAAGCCAATCTTCCGGCCTTGCGCTCAAAATCTTCTTCACCAAACATGGGCGCCGACCTCCTTGATGACGATTTCCCGGCCCGAGGGAACGTCTATCCTATAAGAATGCCGGCCGTCCGGCCAATCCACGCGGATGGCGTCGACGCGCTTGACTGCGCCCAGAGACAGCCGCAGAACGCCGGCTGGGACCGCCTGCCGCCGCGTCCGCCGCCCTGAGAAGATCGTGACCACCGCGCGCGCATCCTCGCGCTCCGGCACGACATCCACTTTCAGCCAGTGAAGGCCGCCCGTCTCGGGCAGCGGTAAAGGGGACGGTTCAAGCGGGTCGTCGTAGGGGGAGCGTTCGGCCTGCGTCCGCTGTCTCTTTTTTAGAGCGGAGAAACGGTCCAGAAGGAGCCGCGCCTCTTCAGACTGCCCCCGGGATTCCAGGGACCGGGCCAACCGGTAGAGAGCCGGCCCGTGGTCGGGCCGCAAAACGAGGACGCGGCGCAGGGCTTTCTCGGCCTCCGCGGTCCGACCAAGCGCCGACAGAGACTCCGATGCCCCCAGCGGAAAGGCGGGCTCCCCCGGGTCCAGCACAGCCGCGAGCTCGAAGCGCTGCACCGCCTCGGTCTCCAGATTCAGACCGGTCAGGCAGCGGCCGAAAAGATACTGGACGCGCGGGCTGTTGGGCGTCCGGATCTCGGTTTCTTTAAGCTCCCGCAGCGACTCGTCGTAATGGCGCCGGGCCAGCAGCACCATCGCCAGGTTGAGGCGGAAGGCGACCACCTTTGGATACGCGGAGGAAATCGACTCCAGATCGCGCGCGGCAGTCTCATACATCCCCATCCCCCAATGGGCGATGGCGCGGTTGTGAGCCGAGAAGGCGTCTTCGGGGGCGCCCTCCCAGAGGGTCGAATCCGTCTCGGATGCCCCGACGAAAGCGGCCGACGACGATCCAAGGATAACCACGAGGACAAGGAGGCGGATCATATTCCTTCTTCCGTTTCTTCGCGGATGAGCAGGACCTGGTCGGTTGCAACCCCGCGCAGGACCTGCCGGGTCCCGCTCGGCCAGCGCACCTCGACGCTGTCCACCCGGTCTTCTCGTCCCAGGCCGAAATGGAGCGAGCGCAGGAGGCTGTTCTGGAACCCCCCGCCTTGGGGCCCCATCTCGGCCGTTTGCGCCCCCGAACCCGCCTGCACCGTTATCCGCGCTCCGATACCGTCCCGGTTGGAACGCGTCCCCTCCAGACGGACCTCGAGCCAGTGGTTGGATTCTGGGCAGCGGCCCTGGAGAAGGGTCAGGGGATGGAAGCCGGCTACGATCAGATCGAGGCAACCGTCCCCATCCAAGTCGGCGTAGGCGCTCACCCGCGAATTGCCTGTGAATGAGGCCCCACTCTCCTCGGATCGGTCCACGAAACGCTTCTTATGAGGTTCGTAGCTCCAGAAGACCTTCGTCTCCCGATCGAACCAGGGGCGGAACGGCCACCATCCGTTGACTTGATAGATGTCCAGCCAGCCGCGATTGCCCGCGTCCAAGAACATGCCGTTCCAACCCGTCAGCTTGATTATCCCCTCGACCGTGATGCCCGCGATTGCCCGCGTCCAAGAACATGCCGTTCCAACCCCACCCCGTCGGCACGTCCTCGACCAAGGAGGGATAGGCGTCCGTGAAAGTGCCGTCCCCGTTGTTGCGCAGGAGGCAGTTCCTCTGGGCATACTCGATCGTTCTCGTCCTGATCCTGGGATGAGCATCCGGGAAGAGCCTCCGCACAGGGGGCCTGTAGTCTCCAACGTAGGTTATGAAGAGGTCCGGCCAGCCGTTCCTGTCGAAGTCGGCGACCGAGACGCCCATCCCGAATCCGGCGCAGGTAATTCCCGCCTCACGCGAGACATCACGGAACGTCCCGTCGCCCAGATTGCGGAAGAGAACGCTCCGGCCGAAATCGTTGACGACGAAGAGGTCGGCCCAGCCGTCCCTGTCGTAATCGAAGGCCGCCGCCCCCAGGCTCCAGCCGACATCCGCGACTCCTGCCGCCGAAGAGACGTCCTCGAATCGCGCGCCGAGATTGCGGTAGAGGCGGTTGGGCGTGCCGTCCCTGGCGTTGCCCGGAGGCGGTATGCGGCCGAACATAAAGTCTCCGTACTCGGCGAGGTAGAGGTCCAGTCGGCCGTCGTTGTCATAGTCGAGCCAGACGACGGAGGCCGTCTGCAGCGCCGCGGTGGATATCCCGACTTGCTCGCTGACGTCCACGAACTGGCCCTGCGCGTTGCGATAGAGCCGATCTCGTCCATCGTGCCCGTGCAGAGTCAACAGATCGGCCCAGCCGTCGTTGTCGTAATCCGCGGAACTGGCCCCATGTCTGCAAGTCGCACCGGCCAGGCCCGTCGCGGCGGTGACGTCCTCGAAGCGCAAGCCCCCCCGGTTGCGGAACAGCCGGGACTGGGCAAAGTCGCAGAGGAACACGTCGGGGCGGCCGTCGCGGTCGTAATCGAGCAGCGCCATGCCTCCCGGCATCTGGTCCGTGTCGAACTCGCTGATCGGCGCCTCGGGGGTCGTCATCTTGATGCCGGCGTCTCCGGGATCGATCCTCCCGAAGAAATCCTTATTTTCCTGCGGGGGAGATTCCGGCGGCACAAGCGAGAACCGCCCCTCCCATATCGAGCCGGCGCGCCGCAGGTCCTCCAGCCCAATAGTTCTCTTTCCCGCCGCATGCGCGGTTTCTTGCGCCCGTTGGATGGCGATGGCCGACATCACGCAAACCATCTCCACCAGCGCCTGCATCGCATGGGGGGAAAGCAGCGCCAGATTCGCGCCCGTTCCGGGGTCCATCAACGCCGCGATGATCTCCCAGGGCTCAGCGGCGCGGCGCACGGCCTCCCCGGCGGCCTCCGGACAATGGAATCGGGCGCCACCCGACATGAACTCCGCGCAAATCCCGTCGCGCCTCCTCGGGTAGAGCTTCTCGATGGTCTCATCCATCAACTCCCCGGAGATTGACCTGAAAAGCGGATCTGCCTGCGCATCCGCCTTGCGCCAGATGATCTCGACGTGCCGGTTCATGAATTCCCGGACGAAAGCGTCCATCTCCTGCCCGGCCGCCCCCCGGCCGGCCAGCTTCCTCCACACTTGCCCCCCGTCGCCGCGTCTCGCCGCGGCCTGGGCGCGCGCGAATACAAGGTTTTGGGCCCAGCTTTGGTCGATCTTCATCACCCCCGCTTCCATTGCTCCGGGATGCAGCATCTCGGCGGCCTGGCGGGCGCAATCGGGCCTTGACGACGCACGGCGGCACTGCGTCTCGAGACGGTCGGCGAGAACCTTGAATAGAGCCAATGCACGACCCAATTCGTCGCAGTTGTGGCGCGTAAGACCGCTCGCCATGGCGCGCGTGGAAGTCATTCCCAGCGCGAGCTCGCATCCCGTCCCCTGACCGAGGGAAGCGCGGATATCCTGCTCCGAGACGGCGATGTGGGACATGTCGGGCATCCATGCCTCCAGCCCCCCCTCCCGGAACATCCCGTCACCATCGCTCCTGTTGATATTTTTGATCTGGAAGCCGGCGACTTGCCTCATGGCCTCATCAAGATGAGCGGAGAAGTCCTCCCGAGGCTTCATCCGCTCGAAGACACGGATGCGCGCCATCAGATCGGCCGCAAAGGATTCCAGTTCCCGGCCGGCCGGGGCGGCCGCCGCGGCCGGATGGCCTAGACCGAGGACCACCAAACAGACGGGAACAAGCGCGCTCATCTTCCAGGCATCCACTCGACCGGGTATAAGATTGCTTGACATGTTGGAAGTATAGCTTCTCAAGCGCGCGGCCTGGGAGATTCTAGATGGTTCCGTCGCCAGAACCGATATTGAAGCTCCGCGCCGTTCCATCCATTGCCGGAGTTGCCATTGATCTGGGGCTTCCTCGATCTAGCCTTGAGTCGTTTTGCGCCCGCTGGGCGTGCTGCCGGTTATCTCGTTTCAATGGTCGCGGGGTTGTGTTTTTTCAATTTTAGGGCCATACTTCATGCATGCCTCAGTTAGAACGTCTGCTCGCCGTATTGAAGGACCCTGAGATCATTGAGTTTATCATCAACGACGACGGCTCCGTCTATGTCGAGCGCGGGAGCACGGTCTTGGACAAGCTTGACTTCCACGCGTCTCCAGAAGACATTTCTGCCTTGCTCTGCGTGTTGGGAGGGCCCGGCCTCAACATCGGTCCGGCGCGCCCATACGCGGAACTCTCCGCTCCGGACGGTTCTCGTGTCCACGTCCTTGCCTTTCCGATAGTGCGCGGGTCCTTCGCCGTCACGATTCGAAAACGTCCATCTCATAGACCGTCGATTAAAGAACTTGCTCTGGGCGCGACGTTGACGCCGGCCTGCGCTGCCTTCCTCGATTGCGCGGTTCAACAGCATAAGAACATTCTCATCGTTGGGGGTGCGAGTTCAGGAAAGACGACGCTGCTCAATGGTCTTTGCGGATTGATCGGCGAGACGAATCGCATTCTTGTTATTGAGGACATACCGGAGTTGTCACTTCCTCAGCCGCACGTCGTCTATATCAAGACGCGCATGCGTGACCCCGACGGTCTTGTTGACGTCAGCCTGCGCGACCTCGTGCGCAACACGCTGCGCATGAGGCCGGACCGGATTGTCGTAGGGGAGGTGGCCGGTCCCGAGGCCCTGGATATGCTTCAGGCTATGAATCTCGGCCAGGAAGGGGTGATGGCGACACTCCACGCCAACTCCTGCCGCGAGGCGCTTCAGAGGCTCGAGACTCTTGTCTTGATGGCGGGCTTAGACATGCCGCTCAGGGCTGTGCGCGGAAACGTGGCTTTAGCCGTCGACTTGATCGTCTTTCTGGCCAGGCTCTCCGATGGAACGCGCCGCGTCGCGCAAGTAGCCGAGGTCACAGGCCTCGAGATTGAAAACATTCTGATGATTGATCTGTTTAAAATGGAGTCGAGAAAATCGTCTGGCGGACAAACCTTTGCGTTACGGCCAACTGGCACTGTCCCGAGATTCTACGACCAAATGAGGGAGCAGGGCTTTGAGCCTCCGCTGGAGTTCTTTCGTGCATGATCAGTGAATAAGTGAAAACCTGGTCGTGTCGCGCACTATTGAGTTGCAGCGCCTAGAGGAAGAGAAGCTGGAGCAGGATGGCGAGGTTGCGAGTGGGAACGACTGCCGCGGCTATTTCCTGTTTTACGGTTTTGGCCGCGATTGTTTTCTCGCGAACCGCAAAACGCTAGAATAAGGGCGTGCTCTGCGGCGCGATCCTTTCTCTGGTTCTGATCCTCGAGGGCTCGCTTTCCCCATCGCAGGCGGCCGGCTCAGACGAGCGCGGGCAAACGGCCGCGCGTCTGAGCGCGTTGTATCAAAGCCTGCCCGCTCCCGAGGGAAACGCGAAGACCGAGAACACGGATTACATGCTCCTTGATTCCCTGAGCGCCGTTTATCTTTCCTACGACGCAAAGCGCCTCCCCGGACCTAAAGACTGGCTCACCTCGCGCGGAACGCGCGTGCCCGTGGATGCGTTAATGGCGTCGGTTGCGGCGATCTCCGACGCTTACCGTGAATTCGGCGTCGATGAGGCCTTTGCCTATGAGTTCGCCTTCCGCGTCCAAAAGGAGATCGTGGAGGCCCTCCCTGCCGATTGGGAGGATTACCAGAAATTCTTTCTGCCCTTGCTTGAAAAAAGCGGACTGCATTTTCCGGACGGCAGGATACTCTCCGACCAGCGGCTCCTGGAGGGACTGCGTCAGGTCCAGCAGATAGTCGAGCTTTACCAGGAATACGACATCCCCTACCTCGCGGGCTACTCCCAAGAGAACCCCAAAAGAATTTACATCGACCGCGGCCTCATCGCCCAAAGCGCGGCGCCTTTTTTGATTATCCATGAGGTGACCGAGAAGCTTCTTATCGACGCTCTCGGCCCGCAGGACCAGCTCTACGTCCACACCCATCAGTACGCCCAACGCCTGGAGCGCGAATGCGTCATCGCCTCGGGCCTTCCCTGGCGCCAATATCAGGACGTGGATATGCAGCGAGAGATCAAGCGCGCCGAGGACCCTCAACGGGTCTACAAGCAGACCCCCGCCGACCTGGACCTCACGCCCTATCTGGAATACAAGGATGTCGAGACCCTCGCGAAGCTGCGCGCGTCCGCGAAAGCCGTTCCTCAAGGAAAGCAACCGGGAATGAAGCTGGGGATGATCCGCCCGGGAATCCTGCACGTCTACTTCGACAGCGGATTGGAGATGGCTAAGACGCTCTTGAGATTCCAGGAGTTCTACGAATCCCCCGAGTTCCGAGGAAAGTATTTCACCTTGGAGCAGTTCATCAATTGGCACACAGAAAAAAACGGAAAATTCGACTACTACCAAGCCTGGGGAGGCGAGGCAGGCAACGGCTTCAACCTGCCCAGCCGCGTGCTTGAGCCGTTCTTCGCGGGTCAATTCGATCCCCTGTCTCCGCGGGAAGCCGGCTTCCTTGAATTATTCCGGCACCGCAGGCACGCCGATTTCTACGTCATCGTGACGGCGAGCAACTCCGGAGAAGAAATCAAGCACGAGATGGCTCACGCGCTTTTCCACTCGGTCCCCGGCTATAAGAAAGAAGTCCTCGCCATCTTGAAAGCCTACCGGACCGGAGCGTTGGAACGCTTCCTTGTGGAAAAATACGGATACAACGTCTCAGTCGCCAGCGACGAGGCCCACGCCTGGATTATGACGGATACCGAGACTCTGCGCAAAGACGGCTTCGACCTTCGCCCCCTTTCCAAGGCCGCAGATGAGCTAAAGGTCGTCTACGGCAGATACTTCCAGTCTTTCGACACTCCCATCGTCACCCGCGATCCGTAGCATTGCTGGTCCCCGTGTGCTTGGCGACTACGATCATGTCCTCATAGAGACCGAAAGTCTTCTCCACGGCGTCATTGGCGACCCGGACCTCCGCGGTGGGGGGAAGCATGTTCTTGGGATTGGTGTCCGTACGGACCTTGGGAAACTGAGTCAAGGATCCCAAGGTGATGAGAACCGTCAGGAACACGACCCAGCGGGGGTGTTCGACGGAGAACTCGACCAGGGAGAAGCTTCTCAACTTATTCATGGCATTTTCCTCGAATTCGGGCCGCCACATCTCCCTGTTCCTGAAGGCGCTCGATTAGCACCTGCCTTAGAAGATCGTAAGCTTTGAGCATTTTGGGAAAGGCTAAACGGTAGTAGATGCGCTGGCCCTCGCGCCGCGCCGTCAGGATTCCCTTGTCCCGCAGAATGGTCAGTTGCTGGGAAACGTTGGTTTTGGGGATTCCCATCTCCTTGGTCAAGTCGCCGGCTGTTTTTTCGCCCTCACGGAGCAAGTGGATGATCTCAAGGCGCTTGGCGTTGGAAAATACGGAACAAACCTGCGCATGCATCTCGTAGATCAGCCTTTCGGCTTCCTTTCTTGCCACGGGGACTCCTTATTTATGTGGTTGCGAAATAACGCAACTACATTATAAGCATGGCGCAATCCCTCTGTCAAGGTTTTCGCTTCTAGCAGCGGGCTGTTCGGCCGGTGGGCGCCGCCTGCGCGGGTAATGGAATCGTCTGATTGCTCGGCGCAGCCAAGATGAAAGAAGGCCGGAGCCCTTGACAAACTGGGCTCCGGCCTCTTGAGACGTCAACGGACTAAATGCTCCGGGCTCAGGACTCGAACCTGAAACCTTGCCGTTAACAGCGGCCTGCTCCACCATTGAGCTAGCCCGGAATGAGGTTAGTCTAGCAAAGAGCGCAAGCGCGGTCAAAGAACCCTCGGGCGTGCGAATGTTTTTGCCTGGATTTGATCTGGAAGGGCCTTGATTTTCTCCCGTCTTCAGTCTATCCTTGCGCGGTATGGCTGACATCGTGAACCTGCCGACCCTGCTGACCGACGTGGTCTCTCGAGGGGGCTCAGACCTCCACCTCCTCCACTCCCTCCCCCCAGTCGCCCGCATCGCAGGCGAGATCGGAGCCCTCCCCTACGCGGCAATGAGTTCGGACGAAATCTATCGCCTCATTGATCCCTATCTGATGGACATTCACCGCGCCACCTTCAAGACTGAGATGCGCCTGAACTTCTCGCATACCATTCCCGAGGTGGGGCGCTTCCGTTTCAACGTGTACATGGCGCTCGGCACGGTGGGCGTCACCTTGCGCGTCATCCCCACCAAGACCTATCCCATCTCCTCGCTCGGCCTGCCGCCCGTGGTGGGCAATCTCGCGCACCGGCGCTCGGGTATCATCTTCGTGACCGGCGCCACGGGTTCCGGCAAGAGCACGACGATGGCGGCGATGCTCGAGTGGATCAACCAGACGGGGCGCCCCGGCAAGATCATCACCATTGAAGATCCCATCGAAACCCTCTTCAAACCCTGTCGCTCCATTTTCGTCCAGCGCGAGGTCGGAGTCGACACCGCCTCCTTCGACGTCGGCATCATGGACGCCCTGCGTCAGGATCCGGACATTCTCTGCATCGGCGAGATGCGCGATGCCCCGTCCATCCGCGCGGCCTTGCTCGCCGCCGAGATGGGACACCTGGTGCTGACCACCCTGCACACGCGAGACGCCTCGAAGACGGCCCAGCGCATCATCGCCGCTGTGCCCAACTCGGACCAGGAGGCCCTGCGCGACCAGTTGGCCTCCACGCTCGAGGCCGTCATCTCCCAAGAGTTTCTTCCCCGGGCCGACGGCAAGAGCCAGGTCGTGGCCTGCGAGATACTCATCGCCACCTCGGCCGTGCGCCAGCTTATCCGCGAGAACAAGGTCGAGGCGATCAGCGACGCCATTCAGGCAGGCGGGAAAATCGGCATGATCTCCAAGGACGCATCCATAAAGAACCTCTTCTTAAAGCAGTTGATTTCCAAGGAGACCGCTCTCGAGCACATGCGCAATCCCGAGATTCTCTCTCACTGAGATGTCCGGTCTCTCGTTCGCCTTGCGCCGGGCGCTGCTAGTCGTCCTCGTCCTGCCCGCGGGCGTCTTCGTGATCGCCGCGGATGACGTCAAGGAGAAGGGCTTGGGCGGCGTGGCGGGCCCCAAGGGCTTCTCCGTCGCTCCGCGATGTCCGCGGGGTACGATCCCCGTCGCCGCGGGCGCCCTCCAGCCCTACCGCTGCGTGAGAATCGCGGCAGGCGAGGGCGTCTACGCGAACTTCTTCCTCCCCCGTGAGATGACCTTCGAGTACCCGCGAACCTTCCGCATTCAGGACGCCTGGAAGGAAGATATCCCCACGCTCTACCTGACGCTCGACGACGACTCTCCGGGCAAACCCGTCAGCATCACGGTGACCAAGTACGAACATGGACAGGCGACCTATCAGGAACTCGACGACGCCATCGCGCGTGACATCGAATGGCAGCGGGCCAAGGATGGGGGTGTGCTGCCGGTGGCCGGCCTCAAGGCTCGCGTGACCTACGTGCCGGGAGACACGCGCAGCGTCTACCTCCCCCTGGACAAGGACTCCTACTATTCCTTCGTCTACAGCGCGCCCACGCACGCCTATGAGGCCCATCTGCCGGCCTTCCAGCGTCTCCTTGAGGGGCTGCGTCTGACCCGAGAGAGGCCGTGAGCGCTCTCAAGATTCGAGACGAGGGCCCCGTCCGAGTCCTCACGCTGTCGCGCCCCCCGGGAAACACCCTCGACCTGGCGATTCTGGCGGACCTGCGCGCGGCCGCGCGCGAAGCCGGTCGGGTCGCGTCCGTGCGGGCCCTGGTCCTGGAATCGGACGTCCCGCGCTACTTCTCGAGCGGCCTCGACCTCGCGGAGCTGGCCGCCCTGCCGGCGGCACGGCGCCGCGAGCCCTTCGAGTCCCTGATCGCGGCCTATCGCGCCCTGCTCTCGCTGCCCAAGCCCGCCGTGGCTTCGATGTCGGGCTCCGGGCTGCTGGGCGGCTGGATCCTGGCCATGGCCTGCGACTGGCGACTGCTGGCCGAGAACGGCAAGGTCTCCCTGGCCGAGATCCGCGCGGCTCTCACCCCGACCACGGCCCTGGTCTCTCGCCTGCGCGAACTCTCCTCGGACCCGCGCGCGGTCAAGGAAATGATCCTGCGAGGCAAGGCCCTCGGCGCGAACGAGGCCCTGGCGGCCGCCCTCGTCGACGAGGTCCTGCCGGAGTCCGAGGTCCGCGAGGCCGGTCTCGCCTTGGCGCGCCGTCTGGCCAAGTCGCCGCCGCGCGCGTACGCCGCGGTCAAGCGCGCCCTCGGTCGGGCGGCGGCGGACGACGCCCGTTGGGCGCGCGCCCTCGAGGAGTTCTCCGAGTCCTTCGAGGCGGAGGAAGGCCGCGAGGGTCTCGAGGCCTTGCGGGCAAAACGCCGGCCGCGCTGGGAGGGGCCCTGACCTACGCCGAAGACCTTCTGTCCGGGCGCGTGGCCGTGGTGACGGGAGGCGGCACGGGCCTCGGCCTCTTCACGGCACGGGAGTTGGCCTCGCACGGCGCCGACGTGGCGCTCGCCTCGCGCGGCGAAGCAAGGCTTGCCGCCGCAGCCGCCGAGATCAGAGCGGCGACGGGCCGCAAGGTCCTCGCGATCGGCGCGGACGTTTCGGACTACGCCTGCGTCAAGAAGCTCTTCCAGCGGGTGGACGAGACTTTCGGCCGCGTGGACATCCTGGTCAACGGCGCCTCCGCCAACTTCGTGCGTCCCTCCGAGACGCTGACCTCGGTGCGCTGGCGGAAAGTCGTAGACATCGTGCTCAATGGGACCTTCCACTGCTCGGTGGAAGCCGGTCGGCGGATGCTGGCCCGAGGCGAGGGCGCGATCATCAATCTCGTCGCTTCCTACGCATGGACGGGCGCGCCCGGTTTTGCCCCCTCGGCCTCGGCAAAGGCCGGGGTCGTGGCCCTGACCCGCACGCTCGGCGTGGAGTGGGCCGCCCGCGGCGTACGCGTCAACGCCGTCTGCCCGGGGCTCATCGACACCCAGCAGTCGCGCGAGCGGCTCTGGCCCGAGGAGTGGATGCGCAAGGCCCTGCTGGAAAGCGTGCCGGCGCGTCGCTTCGGACGAGAGAAGGACGTCTCGGACGCCGTCCTCTATCTCTGCGCGCCGGACACTCGCTACGCGGCCGGGGAGGTCCTCACCGTGGACGGAGGCGCCGCCACCGGCGGCGTGCCCTACCTGCGCTTCCTGGAGAAGACCGGAATCGTGCGGCGCGTTCGCTCCCGGAAAGACTCAAAAAAGCCCCCCCCCGCGGGGAACCCTCTCTGATCAGCCAATTGCGTTCCGACCTCAGGCGGCGATATTGTCGTGGTGCTTGGCGTTGACCTCGGCATAGGTCGACTTGGCGGCCTTGGCGGCGGCGACGAACGCCTCCTTCTTGGCCAGAGACTCATCCTTCACCTTGTGCAGGAACTCCGTGCCCTTCTCTCGGCGCTCCTTGAGCCAGTCTCCCAGTTCCTCGCGCGTTTCGCGTCCCGAGCGCGGCGCCAGCAGCACACCGAGCGCGGCGCCGACCGCGGCGCCCGTCAGAAAATAAAAAATCCCGTTGCCTCTCTCGTCGTTAGCCATGACGTCCTCCTTGATGATAGGCCCAAGATGACACTTCGCCGCAAGGTCTGTCAAGAGACCTCAGGAGGGTTTTTTGAGCCGGGAGAGTTCGGCCTGGTATTCCTGTATCTTGAGGTGCAGTTCCTCCTCCAGGCGCAGCTCCTTGGCGTCCAGGGCGCGGGCGCGTTCGCTGAGGGAGGACTCCAGCGCGCGCTTGCGCGCCGACAGGGACTTCTCCATTTCCGCCATGCGCTCGGTGAAGGCGAGGGCGCGCTGGCGCTCGGCCTCTTCCAGGGCTTTGGCGGTCTCGCCGGAGGCGAGGAGGCGGCACTCCTCGAGGGTGCGCGCGCTGTCGAGCTCGCGCAGGCGATCTCGCTCGGCCAATTGTGCGCGCAGGCAGGCGCTGTCTCGCTCGCGCGCGCAGGCCTCGTCGGCCAGGGCGCTGCGGTCCTTCTCGGCCGCCGCCAGGCGCGTCTCGAGATCCTTGATGCGCGCGGCGTCCGTGAGGGTCTTGCGCTCGCTCTCCGCGTGCAACGAGTGGAGGCGTTCCTGCAGGCGGGCGGTCTCATCCCGGAGTCCGGCGCGTTCGCGGACAAGGTCCTCGAAGGCCTTTTCACGAGCGAGACGCAGGGCCTCGTCATGATGCTGGCGCATCTCTCCCAGACGCGATTCGTGCGCGGTCATGCGCTGGGCGGCGTCGCGCGCGTGGGCGTCTCGCAGATCCGCCAGGCCACGGTCGAAATCCGCGCGCAAGGCCTGCTCCCGGCGCAGGGCCTCTTCCTCGCCGCGGCGGCGGGCGATCTCCGCCTGATCGCGGGTCCGCGCGTGCTCGGCCGCGAAGGTCCGTCGCTGTTCGTCGAGGGCCGTCTCATATTTACGCACGAGCTCGGCCTCGCGCGAAGACCAACGCGCGTCTAGATCCTTCTCCTTGCGGAGGTATTCCTCGCGCAGTCCGGCCTTCCACCCCTCGTACTGCTCGGCCAGGGCGCGCGCGGAGCGATCGCACTCCGCGACCTTGCCTCGGTGCTCCTCGTCGAGGGTCTTTTGCCGCTGGTCGAAGGCCGCGGAGAGGGCGGAGGTCTCGGCCGAGGCCGCGCGGCGGTGCTCCTCCAGGAGCTCGACGCGGCGACGCTCGTGCTCCGTTGTGAGCGCGGCCTGGCGCGCGAGGAAGTCGTCCTGGCGCTGCTCTTCGCGGGCGCGGGCTTCCTCCTCCAGGGCGCGGCGGCGCTCGGAGAGTTCCGCCAGGCGCTCCTCGCGCTCCTTTTGAAATTCGGACGACTTCAGGGAGACAAACTCATCCTGTGCGCGCACGCGCTCGGCGTCCTTGCGAGCGGCCTCCTCGAGGAGGCGCTGGCTCTTGTGCTTCAGTTCGGTCTCCGCCTGTACGCGCAGGACGTCGAGCGTGCGCAGGCGTTCGCCATGCTCGGTCTCGAGGGCCTTGCCGCGGGCGAGCCACTCGGCCTGCAGGGCTTGGCGCTCGGCATCCAGGTCGGCGCGGGCGCCGGCTCCGAGGCGCCGCTCTTTCTCGGCCCAACCGTCGATGAGGCGGCGTTCGCTGTCGGCGTAGCGGGCCTCTGCCTCTGTGCAGCGGCGCTTGAAGTCCTCATCGAGCTCGGCGCGCCGCGAGAGCAGGAGCTCCTCGATCTCCTTGGAACGGTCGGCCAGTTGCCGCGAACGCTCCTCGAACTGCTTGGTGACGGCGCTGTCGAGTTGGGCGCGAGATTGCTTGGCCTTAGCCCACAGCCCCTGCTCCAGTTCCGACCACTGCGCCTGGAGCTCGGTCTCGCGGCGCTGGTAGCGCTCCACGAGATCCTTCTCCTTGAGTTGGTGGGCCTTGACCAGCAGTTCCTCGCGGGCCTTGAGCCTCTGCTCCTGGTCCTTGGCGACGGCGCCGAGAGTGCGTTGGGCCTCGTCGTTGGCGCGCTTGAGGGACTCGATCTCGCCCTCGCGGTCCTGGAGTTCAAGCTCGCGCGAACGCACGGAGGCCGCGATCTCCCGGTCGCGGGCGCTGCGCAACTGCTCGACCATGTCGAGCTCGTGGCGGGCGCGTGCAAGGGCCTCATCCTTGGCGCGGCGCAAATCCGCCATCTCGGCGTCGCGCTTCTCGAGTTCCGCGCGGAGCTGTGACCAGGCCTGCTCCTTGTCCTGCTGGGTCTTGGCCATGGCGGAGAGGTCGGCGCGCAGGCGCGCGAGGATCTCCTCGGTGGCCCGGCGGTCCTCTTCGATGCGAGCGCGCTCCTCGGCGCGGACCTCGGTGCGGGCCTCGGCCTTCCAGCGCTCCATGGAACGCTCGCGCTCGACGCGTTCCTTCTCCCAGGCTTCTGCCTGCTTCTGCCATTCGGCCAGGCGCTCGTCGAGCTGGGCTAGGCGCGTCTCGAGATGCTTGCGCTTGGCGACCTCGTCCTGGGCCTGCCCCTTGAGGGCGCCATTGGCGTCCTGCAGGTCTCGAATGGTGGCCAGCGCGCCCCGGATGGCCAGGCGCGCTGCGTCCAAATTGTTGATCTCACGCAGGGCCTGCTCGTCCCACTGCTCCATGTCAGCGTCAATATAAGTGAAAAGTGTTACGGAAAAATGGCGCCGTGGCGGTTGCGGCAGCGGCAACTGGACGGGGAGGAGCGTTTGAGCTACAATGTCCTACCGCCGAGGGAGCCGCCAGGCCCGACGGGGGGAGGGATCGCGTTGAAATCCGAGGCCACGCCGCAGAAGATCGAGGTCACCGCCGCAGCAGCCGGTGTCGTCCGCGTCAGAATTCCCCAAGGCAAGGGTTTCTTTAAGGTCGCAGTGGAGAAGCGCCACGGCGAGTCCAACTCACTCTTCCTCGAAATCAACGGGGCGCGTAAGTTCGAGGTCGGCAACGACTGCGACACCTGCCACTTCTGGTTCAAGATGGTCCAGGAACCCCGCCTGCCGACCACGCGCAAGATCGCGAACCTCCCGAAGACCATCCAGCTGCCCCGCCCCGTCGACGAGTCCCTCGTCATGGAACTGGCCCCCCTCCTCGAGCTCATGGAGAAGGGCGAATACCTGGTCTTCGAGACCTCCGTCAACCTCGCCGGTCCCTTCGACTCCGAGGATGAGGGATCCTATTTCTTCCAAAGCGAGTTCATGGAACTCTGGGACATCGAGGACCCGAAGGAGGAAGGCCTGCTCTCCGGCTGGGAGCACTACGAGGGCCAGCGCCCCCGCGTCTTCCGCCACGGCGACACCGGCGTCGTCGAGAAACAGTTCGACTTCGTCATCCCGCTCGTGCCCCGGGCGGCTCTCAAGGAAGAGTACGTCAAGCTCTACCAACAGATGATCCAGAACGGTGACCGCCCACGCGTGTTGATGCTCGGGATGTACCAGCGAGGCATCCCCGAATCCGTCAAGAAGGGCGCGTCCAAAGTCCTCCACTCCTTCATGGCCGGCTTCCTTCTAGACGGTCACCACAAAGTCGCGGCCTATCGCCGCGCGGGGGTCCCGGCCAAGTTCCTGGTCATCCTCTCCCCCAAGGCCAGCAAGTACCATCTCCTTAAAGAGGAGAGCGGGAAGGCCCAGCAGCGCTTAGAGGAGCGTCTTTCCACCCTCAAGCCGGTCTGAAAATAAGCCTTGAAAGGGCGGGGATCCGGGGTTATGATTCGAAGGACCCCTCGCAATGATCTAGGACTTTAGACCTAGGTAACGAGGGGTCCAGGGCCCCTGACCGTATAGGCCCAAGAGGAATACTCTACTCGTGATGAGACCCCGCCGCCTGGCAGCCCTCCTCGCCGCGGCCGCGCTCGCTTGCGCGGATCTTCCCGCGTCGGCGGATGAAGCTCGGACCGTCACCGCTCGGGGCGCCGTCGCGACCTCGGTCAATCTCGGCGCCTTCAGCGCCCCGGCCAAGAAGCTCAACGACCAGCTCTCCGAGCAAGAGAAGGACATCCTAGCGCACCTGACGGGGGCCAAGACCAAGTCCTTCGCGGAGTTGAAGGCGCGCCACTCGAATCTCAAGTCCCGGCTGGAGCAGGCGCCGGAGCTTCGCCTTGATGAGAAGGCGCTCCTGGGCGAGAGGCTGCGCCGGCACGAGATCCTCCTGGCCCGGGCCGAGGCCCTCGCCCGCGGGGGAGCCCGCCTCGACCCCCGCCTCGAGAAGGTCCTCAAGAACGCCGAGAACGCCTCGCCGCAGGGGGCCTTCGACGCCCTCGATCAGGTCACCAACCAACTGATGACGGCGGCGACCAAGCCCGCCGAAGCGGGCAAGGTCTTCGACAACCTGCGCGCTCGCTTGGGCGCGACGCCTCAGGACCGGCAAGCGCTGGACGCCGTTCGCTTGGACTTCGCCGCCAAAGACAAGGAGCCCATCGTTTTCACTCCTCCCGGAACCAAGGGCACGAACGCGGCCCGTCTGCACGGCGCGAATGTCGAGATTTCGGCGCCCGTGACGGCTCGGACCCTGAACACGCCGCCGGCCTCTCGTCCGCCCGTGAGCCTGGCGGCGCTCAACGCGGCCGCCTGCGAAGCCTGGCAACCCTTCCGTCTCGCCCTGCCCGACGGACAGGAGAAGGCGTTTCTAGACGCCCGAGGGCTGAGGCTCGAGGAACTGCGCCGGTTGGCCTACGGGGCCGAGCGGTCCCTGGGAGGCGACCCCGAGTCCTATCGCAGCTTCGACGACCTCGTCGCGCGCCTGCAGTCCTTCGAGCGGTCCCTGGCCGCCGCGCTGGGCTTGCCCGCGGACATCAAGGACTTCAGCGAACTGCGCCCCCGCCTGGAACGCGTGCGCATCGCGCAGCCCAACTTGGGGGCCTTCGTGGCCGCCCTCTGGCTGTATCGCGGCTTTCTGCGCGAGAGCCTGGTGGCCGGCGCCGTCCCCATCGGCGCCCGCTTCAAGCCGTGGGAGACCTTTCCGAACGGCCAGGGAGGAACCGGAGCAGAGGTCATGGGGGCCCAGCGCGGCGGCGTGGGTTATGTGGGTCTGCGCTACGATGCCGCCGACGGGTCCTCCCGCTTCCAGGGATTTTCGCGCGACCGGCGCAAGGGCCTGATCCTTCTCGTCGACCAGGCCAAGACCCAGACGGTGACGCAGGTCGACTTCGACGGCGAGGGCAAAGTCCGCCAAGCCTTCACCGAGGTCTTCGCGCTCGGGGTCAGGGTCCGCTCCGAGACCCTGGACATGCTCCAGGGCGTGGGCGAGGTCCATCATTATGATTCCTGGGGCAAGGAAGTCCGCGTCGAGCGCAACGACGTCAAGAAGGGCGTGCGCGACATCTCGGACCTGGTCAACGGTCTGGACATGCGCATCGACCAGGACCAGCGCGTCGAGATCCGCGGCGTGCCGGCCCCGGACGGGACTCCCCCCGCCGTCTCCCTGCGCATCGGCTCCATCGACGGCCAGGGCCGCTTCGAACTGGAGAAGATGGTCCTACAGGACGGCACGCAGGTCGTCGTCCGGTCCCAGCGCGTCACCCAACTCCTCGATCAGGCAGGCAAGACCTTGGGCTGGGAAGCCCGGATCGCCGACCTCCTCACGGACCCGGACGCCCGCGCGCGCCTGGCCGGCGCCGCGGCCCAAGACATCGTCGAGGCCCTCGGCTACGACGATCAACTGGGCTACTCGACGGTCCTGGCTGAATTCCTGCGCGACCATGCCAAGCTCGAGCCGGGGTCCGACGATGCGGGCGTGCGATTCTTCGTCAGCGAGGTCAAGAGCGGAGGCGTCGACCCCCTCAAGAACTTCCAGCTCATCTTCAGCTACAAGAACGGGACTAAGCGCGTCGTCAGCGGCGTCTTCAAGCGCGCCCCGACCTTCGAAGGGCGGGTCCAAGACGGGGGCAAGGGGCAGGTCTCCTTCGGCGTCATGGGCGAGATCCTGGTCGACAAGGACGGGCAGGCCCGACAGAACGAGCGCAAGATCGAGCTCGAATATCTCTTCGACGGCAGCCGCGTGCGCTGGCTGACCCTGACCCAGGAAGCGGTCGCGGCCGAGTGGTACAAGCCCTGGCAGAACAGCCTCACCGTCTTCCATCAGTTCATGCAGCGCGAACGGCGCGCGCCCGGAGGCGCCTGGGCCGGGGCGACCAAGAAAGGCGCGGACGGCAGGCCCGTCGCCGACCTATGGGAGTCCGCGGAGAAGCCCAAGGATGCCGAGGAATATTCCACCCTCGGCGCCTGGGCCAATGGCATCAACAGCACCCCCATTCTCGGCCACGGCCTGCGCTTCATCGGCGACGGCCTGGAGACCGTCTACTCCGGCGTCCACGCGGGAGCGGACTACGCCATCGCGGGTATGACCGGCTCAGACCAAATGCGGCTGGAGGCCGACGCGAGCCTCTCGCGCAACCCGCTGGTCAACCTCTTCGTGGCCGGCTTCCAGCCCGACCCGGAGGCGGATACGGAGGGCTACCGGAGATGGCGCGAGAAGGTCTCCGGCTTCCACACCGCGGGCATGACGCCGGGTGAGACCGAACTGCTGGACGCCCGCGCCCGCCGCGACCTCGCCAAGAACCTAGAGGAGCGGGGGACGACGCTCGACCGCGACCCCCTCGGCTTCTACGCGGCTCAGGATGCTCCCGTCAGCCAGGACGAGCGCTTCGAATCTTTTAAGCACTTCGGCGCGGACTCCTACGGCGAGCGCCTGGCCGAGAACGGACATCCGGTCCTGGGAGGTCTGACGCGCGGCGCCGAGACTTTCGCCAAGAGCGCGCCCGCCGGAGCGCTGCTGGGCGTGGTGGGGAAGGCGGCCCAGGGCTTGGAGGCCATGGTCCCGACCATGACCGGGCTTTCCCGCGTGGGCGTCGAGGCCCTGGCCGTGACCGCCCGCGCAACGAACTGGGCGTTGACGGGCGCCATGGTGACCCAATACGGCTTGACCGCCTTGGATCATCTGGGCAAGACGTTCCAGTACTGGGGCGACCCGATCAAGATGTCCATGAACGGAGGCGACTTCCTGGCCGACCTGGCTTTCGGCGGCTTGATGGTGAAGGGTTTCATGGACAGCCGCGCCAAGATCGACCTGGAGGGACTGAAGTCGGAGCCCGAGACTTCTCTCCCCGTCAAGTCCAAGGTCGTGCGCGCGGTCGAAGTCGTCGCTCAGGGAGAGGCGTCGTCGGCGTCGGTCGATGTGACGCCGGACGCCGTCGCCCCGCGCGGCTCGACCGGGCAAGGGACCTCGGCCCCGATGGTGGGCGTGCGCGTCGACCCGTCGGCCCCGAACGGGGGCTCGGGATCGAGCGGCGTCAAAACCGGGCTCGTGAACTCCGTCAAGCAGGGCTTGCGCGGGTGGGTGGACTCCCATTTCGGCAGCAACGGAGCTCAGAATTTAGCCTCCCGGGCGGAGATCCCCGGCGGGGGCCTCAACCTGAAAGTCGAGGCCAACGGTCCTCCCGCGGTCCGCAGCCGGATGAGCGGCGTCGGCCGTTGGTTGGAGGCGCGCACGCCCACCTCCATCGCTCGCGCCCTGCCCATGACGCCGGCCATGAAGAAGCCCTACCTCCCTGCGCCGGGGCGCGAGCCGCGCAAAGATTCAGTCGAGGCAGTTCGCACGGTCGCGCAGGGCGACGGCGAAGGCGCCGGCACGGAGTCCGACTTCCCGGAAGATTCCTCCCCCCACAACCACGATCCCAATGAAGACCAAATTTACGACAAGACATCTGACCCCGACAGGAATACGGGCGCTGAGATCCCGACGGATTCCATCGACACCTCCAACGGCGATCACACTAAGGGAGAAGGGGCGGATTCCGGAAAGTCTCCGACGGCTCCTAAGCCCGGTGATTTCGGCGGCAAGGGAGGAGGAGGAGGAGGAGGTGGTGGTGGTGGTGGAGGGGGCGGAGGGAGCGGAGAAGATGGAGGAGCGGCGGGCGGCGAGGGCGCAATAGCCGGCAAGGGCGGCGAGGGCGGAGGCTTCGGCAAGGCCGGCGACGGGGCCCCGGCTTTAGACAGCGCGGAGGTTGGTCCTGCGCCTGCGAGAGGCGCGCACCCGGCTGGATTCGGGAAAGACTCGAATCCGGCGCGGACCTCCCAGACTCTGCCCAGCGAGTCGGTCATCAGCGGCGGGCACGCCCCCACTCCCAATTTGGCCCGACGTTTCGACGGCGCGTCTGAGCGTCCGGGCACGGCATCCTCTGTTTTGGCCCCGACACCGATGAGGGGCGTGGGGGCCGGGGATTCTCCGGCTCTGCCGCGGCTCGTGAGCCGGGCCTCGGAGCTGAATCATCCGGGGGAGGCCATTCCCGCGCCCGTGATCGACGCGACCGCAGGCGCGGCGCGCGCGTCCGCGCCGACGCCGGCCGCAAGACCGGGCAAGCCGGAGGAAGAGGACTATAGCTACACCTATCTTGCTCCCGCGCGGCACAAGTACGAGCTTCCTGACAAGGACACGCCGCGTTCCGAGGACTGGCGCTATCTTCTTTCCCTCGGCCTGCGCATCTCGGCGGCGATGGCCGTAGGCTACTTGATCTATCACTCCGACGTCGCCTATCTTCTCGGCGTCACGCGCCGCCGCCGCCGCGTTCCCGGTCCCATATCGGGCGGCGATGATGATGGAAATTAAGTAGAATCGCATTGCCGCCTCGCGCGGAAGGACGATGCTCTCTCGCTGCCCCAGTTGCGGATCTCAGACCCAGGAAGACGAGCGCGTCTGCGCTGCGTGCGGCTGGGATTTCGTCTCCCACAAGCGCATCGAGCTCCCGGCAAAGAAGCCTTCTGCGGCCCCCGCGGCGGACGGAGACTTGGCCGCAATATTGCCGCCGTCACGCGAGGCTCCGATCCCCGTGGAGCGCCAGAAGCCGTCCGGGCCTGAGTCTGAGAGCGCGCGGCCGGAGGATAAAGTCGCCGTCGATCTGCCGTCCGTGAAGGCTCCTCCGGAAGTCGTTGCCGAGCCCGAGCCTGCGCAGGTCAGTGCGGACGAGTCGCCGCTCGAGGCCACGCCGCAGGCGAAGACCGCAGGCGCGCCGTCCGCCCGCCGTTATTCGCCGGTCCACATCGCGGCCGTGGCGGGCGCAGCGATCGCCGTCGTGAGCCTGCTTAACGTCTATCTCCTCCGGCGCTCCGAGACCACTCTCGTCTCCAATCCGCCGATGGGAGTCTCGCCGTCTGGCAAGGCCCCGGCTCCCGACGCGGCCCCTGTCGCGCCGCAGCCCGTGCCCGAGCCGACAAGCCGGCCTCGCGTCGAGAGCCGCCCTGCGGCCGCCTTCATCGCGCCTTCGCGCGTGAGAATTCTTTCTGCGGTCAACGTTCCCTCGCCCGCCCCGGAGACCGCAGTCGAGCCGGCCAGCCCTCCCGTTGCGACCGCGACGCAGGAGGACCCCGAGGATCCTGCGCCCGCGCGTCGTGCCAAACCCACCGGCCCGACCTGGTCCTTCGAAGGGATGGTCTTCGACCTCATCACCGCGCGCGGCGTCTTCGCCGTCAAGCTGTCCTTGCGCGACCCTGACGGCAACGTCGTTGGAGAGACCGAGACGGGCGGAGACGGGCGCTTTAAGATCGTCGTTCCCGCTGGAGGCGCCCGGGGCTACAGGCTCAGTCTCGCTCATGGAGACTACAGCGACCGCTACATCGACGAGGGCGACGCCATGAGCTCCCTGCGCAACGCGACACCCGACGAACGCGGGATCCTCATGAAGGCCGCGGCGCGAAATCTCCCGTGGGTCGGCACGCCCAAGAAGATCGTGCGCCGCGATCTAGCCGTCGTCCCGCGCTCTCATGAGGAGCCTTGACCTACGGCCAGTCCGCCCTTCTCGGGGCCCTGCAGGGCTTGGCCGAGTTCCTCCCCATCTCGAGTTCCGCCCACCTCGCCTTGGCGCCGTGGGCCCTGGATTTCCGCGATCCGGGCCTGACCTTTGACGTGGCCTTGCACCTGGGCACCCTGCTCGCGATCACGGCGACCTATGGGCGGCGCTGGACGGCTCTCCTCGTCGGCGCGGCGCGCGACCCGCGCGGCGAGGACGCGCGCCTGCTGAGCCTCCTCGCCCTGGCGACCGTGCCGGCCGTCGGCGCCGGTCTCGCGCTCGAGTCGAGGGCGGAAGAGTCTTTCCGCGATCCGCGTCTTATCGCCGGCATGCTCATCGTCTTCGGACTGATCCTGGAGGCGGCCGAGCGCTGGGGCGCGCGGCGCCGCGAATGGGCGGACGCGGGCTGGAGGGTCTTCCTCGCCGTGGGCGCGGCGCAGGCGCTGGCGATCGTCCCTGGGGTCTCGCGCTCCGGCGTCACGATCAGCGCGGCCTTGGCGCTGGGACTGACGACGGCCGGCGCCGCGGACCTCTCCTTCATGCTCTCGGCGCCCATCATCGCGGGCGCGGCCGCGCACAAGCTCAAGCACCTGACGGGCGCAGACCTCACCGGGCCCTTCGTCTTCGGCGTGGCCGTCTCCAGTTTGACGGGGTGGGCCGCGATCCGATTCTTCCTGAGAGGGCTTTCGCGCTGGGGCCTGCGTCCCTACGTGCTGTACCGCGCGGCCCTGGGGGCGGCGGTCCTAGCGCTCTCCTTCGCCCGCTGATCAGCGCGCGCAGGCGGCCTCGACGTCGCCGACCTCCTTAGGAACGCAGGTGAGGTTCAGGGGCGGTCCGTCGGCCTGGACGACGACGTCGTCCTCGATGCGGATGCCGCCGAAATCGAGGAAGGTCTCGGCCTTGGCGAAGTTCACGGAGGTCTTGTGCTTGCGCCGCAGGGCCGGGTCCTTGATCAAGGCCTCGATGAAATACACGCCGGGCTCCATGGTGATGACGAAGCCGGGCTCCAGCTTGGCGACGAAGCGCACGGGAATTTTGGTGGGGTTGGGCATCTTCCGGCGCTTGCCGCCCGTGGTGTCGTGCACGTCGAGACCCAGCATGTGCGTCAGGCCGTGCGGATAGAAGAGACGGGTCGCGCCGTTCTCGACGAGGCCGTCGGTCTCTCCTTTAAGCAGACCTAAAGACTTCAGACCTTCAGCGATAATCCTCATCGAGTGGACGTGCAGGTCGGCGGAAACGATCCCGGGCCGGGCGGCGTCGATGCACGATTTCTGAGCGGCAAGCACGACCTGGTAGACGTCGCGCTGTCGGCGGGTGAAGCGGCCGTTGACGGGGAAGGTGCGCGTGATGTCCGCGGCGTAGCCCTTGAGTTCCGAGCCCGCGTCGATCAGCAGCAGATCGCCGCTCTTGAGAATGGCGTCGTTGCGGCGGTAGTGGAGGATGGCGGCGTTGGCCCCGCTGGCCACGATGGAAGGGTAGGCAAGGTGCTTCATCCCCGCCTTCAGGCACTCCGCGTCGAAGACGGCCTGGAGCTGGTACTCGCGCATGCCGGGGCGCGCCGCGGCCATGACCGTGCGGTGGGCGGCGCCGCTGACCGCGCTGGCGCGGCGCATGAGCGCGAGTTCGCCCTCCGTCTTGCAGGCGCGCAGGTCGTCAAGCGCGTCGCGCAGAGCCGCCTTCGGCGCGATCTTGCGGCGGCTGATCACTTTCTTGAGCTCATCGGCGTACATGACGCGATCCACGCCGAAGAGAGCGCGCGCCTCGGTCGGGCTCGGCACATGGCCTTCCCATACGCGATGGTGGTTGTCGATGCGCGGCACGAAGAGGATCTCGCGGCTGCGTTCGGCATCGAGGACGAGATGGCAGCCTGGATCCTCGACGCCGGTGAGGTAGAGGAAATCCGAGTTCTGGCGGAAGACGTAGTCGACGTCGCGGTTGCGCGGCTGGGGAGTGCCGCCTACGATGTGGATCAGGCCCGAACCCGCGAGTTTGCGCGTGAGCGCCGCGCGCAGCGTCCGATAATGGTTCACCCTCGAATTATACTAAGCTTTGATATGGTCGACGCGCTCATCTTCGACGACGATCCCGACGTGGGCGAACTGGTCGGCGAGGTCCTGCGCGCGCGCGGCCTCAACTCGGCCCACTTCCCGAGCGGCGCGGGCGTGGTCCAAATCGTCAAGGACACCCGGCCGCGCCTGGTTGTCCTCGACATCATGATGCCGGGCATCGACGGCCTGACCGCTTGCCGCGCCATCCGCGAGACGCCGGCCACGAGGCACGTCAAGATCGTCATACTCACGGCCAAGCATTTCGTCCAGGACTGCGAGGCGGCCGAGCGCTACGGCGCGGACCTCTTCGTCCACAAGCCATTCGACGCCGCCGCCCTGGGCGAGGCCATCGGCAAGCTCCTCGGCGTCGCGCCGTCCTTTGCCGCGCCCGCACCCCCGGCCGCGCCCCTCGTGATATCTCTTCTTCAGGGCGGGGCCGTGCTCGAAGCAGCGGGTCTGTGGGTGTTTTTCGACGCAGGCGCGGGCTGCGTGCACTGGCTCTCCAGCCGCTCGACGCCGCCCACCGCGGTCTGGGTGCTCCTCTCGCGCTACGATGAGGAGTCCCTCGCCGATCTCGCGGCCTTCGCGCCCTTGCTCTCTGCGGGCGTGCGGATTAATCTCGCGGGCCCCGACGACGCCGACTCCATGCTCCAGCGCCTGGCCCCGCGCATGGGAGGGACCCCGGGCCTGCGCGCATCGCGCACGCCTCTCCTTTATCCCCAACGCGAGGGGGAGCTCCAGCTCGCGCCCGGGATCACCGCCGCGACGCGTTACACGCAGCACGCAGGCTCCTGCCTCGCTTGGCGCCTCGATGCCCAGGCCCGGCGCCTGATCTGGTGTCCGGCCAACGAGATTCCGCCCGTAGCCGCGCAGTGGAACCGTCACGAGAGAGAAAAGTTCCGGACCCTCTTTGCCGGCGCCGACCTCCTCATCCACGGCTTTGGCCGGGGACTGCGCCGCGAGGCCGCCCTGAGCGACCGCTATCGCGGGGCCTGGGAGCCGGTGGTGGCCCTGGCGCGCGAGGCCCGGGTCACGCGTCTGGCCCTGATGCCCATGGGCGGGGCCAAGACCGAGGGTTTAGCCGACGAGTTGGCGAGATCGTCCGGGCCGGGCCTAGTCGAGTGCCGCCTGGCGCCACCGGGCTCGGGCTGGATTCTTTAGGCCCAGGAGCGCTCGGACCTGGAAGCAAGGATCATCGTCGCGGGCCAAAGCGCAAGGACCGTAAGTCCTAAATTTCCCAGGCCAAAAGAATTCCCCCAATGACCCCTTTGGTCCCATGCTCTCGTACGCCATTTCGCGATAAAAATGATAGTGTCACCTAAATTGCGGAGGTGCACTCGCATGTTGAAGAACTCCATCGTCTCGTTCGTCTCGGCCGCCTTTCTCGTGGCCGGACCTAGTCATCTGACCCCCGAAGCCGCCGCCCAGATCATCTCTCGAGGCCCTGTCACGGGCACGTCCGTGACTTCGGCGATCGGCACGGGTCTCAACAGCTCGGTCCCGTCCGCGCTCTCCCCCATTATGCCGGCGTCCTCGCAGGGCGCGCTAAGCGCGCCCACCCTGCTGCCCGTGAAGGGCTTGCCACTGGCCGTGATTCAATCCCAGGACTCCTCGGTTGGCGTGGCCGAAAAGGCCACCGCCCTCGGCATCATGTTCGACGACTCTGTTCGCACCGGAGCCGAGACGTTCGGCCAGCCCGCTCAACCGGTCTATCAGCATTCTGAGCGAATTCCACAGAAAGCGTCGTCGGGACGGTTCTGGACTATGGAGATGCTTGAGGGTTTTGTAAAAGAGCATGGCGAGACTCTTCGCAATGTTCCGGGAGTGCGGGATGTCGTTGTTGGACAGAATGAGGCGCTGGGCGGGAAGTTGGCGTCCCTGACCATCATTGTTGATTCATCCAAGGATATCGCCGAGGTCAAGAAGGCCATTGAAAAAGCGGTGCCGGATATTAAGCGAGTCTATGGAGTCTTGGGTGCGCCCAATCAAGCGGTCTATCAGCATTCTGCGTAAATTGCTCCCGCCACAGCGAAGGGCGAGGCCTTTCTTGGGCCGACGCGGCATTACAAAAGCTTACGTGATCTTTGGGCCAGCGGCGGCATTTGCGTTCGCAAACCTCGGCATGCTATAATAATTTTTGAAAGCCGTCGCCCCTCAACTTGTCCGGCACCCTGAGGCGGCTTTCATTTTTTCACGAGATCGTCAATGACGGCTGAATGCGTCAGCGGGGCGTGCGCCGGAAGGCGTACGCCTCGTTCGTTTGTCTAGGACCAAGGAACGATAATCCATGATCTCTTCCCGCCGCAAAGACGTTCGCAACATCGCCATCATCGCTCACGTCGACCATGGCAAGACCACTCTCGTTGACGCGCTCCTGAAGTACACCGGCGCCTTCAACGTGAAGGCCGACGCGGCGCAAGAGCAGGTCCTCGACAGCAACGACCTGGAGCGAGAGCGCGGCATCACCATCCTGGCTAAGAACACCTCGATTAAGTTCGAGGGTGCTGCGATCAACATCGTGGATACCCCCGGTCACGCGGACTTCGGCAGCGAGGTCGAGCGCATCCTCAAGATGGTCGACGGCGCGCTCCTCGTCGTCGACGCGGTCGAGGGTCCCATGCCTCAGACACGCTTCGTCTTGCGCAAGGCTCTGGCTCTCGGCCTGCACCCCATCGTCGTCATCAACAAGATGGACCGGCCGCATATCCGCCCTCAGGAGGCGCTCAACAAGATCTTCGACCTCTTCATCGATCTGGGGGCCACCGACCCGCAGATGGACTTCGCTGTGGTCTATGCCGCGGGCAAAGCCGGCTGGTCGAGCCACGACGCGGCCGTGACGGGCGTCGACATGAAACCCCTCTGCGAGACCATCCTCAAATCCGTGCCGGGACCCATGGTGGACCCGGACAAGCCCCTGCAGATGTTGATCACGATGCTCGACTACAGCAGCTACATCGGCAAGATCGGAATCGGTCGCGTCCAAAACGGCGAGATCGTCAAAGGCGGGACCGTGGCGCTCATCAAGGCCGAGGACGGCAAGGTGATCCCCGGCAAGATCACCATGCTCCAGATGTACGACGGTCTCAAGCGCAAGGATGTGGAGGCGGTGAAGGCCGGCGACATCGTGGCCCTGGCGGGCCTGGAGTCGATCAACGTCGGCGACACGGTTTCCTCCGTTGATAACCCCGTGGCGCTCCCCCCTCTCGAGATCGACGAGCCGACGCTGTCCATGGAGTTCATGGTCAACAACAGCCCGTTCTCGGGCCGCGAGGGCAAGCTCGTGACATCGCGTCACATCCGAGAGCGCCTGCTCAAGGAGCAGCAGATCAACGTGGGCCTCAAGATCGAGCAGTTGAGCGGCGAGGGTCACTTCAAGGTGTCGGGCCGGGGCGAGTTGCATCTGTCGATCCTCATCGAGACGATGCGCCGCGAAGGTTTTGAACTTGCCGTCTCGCGCCCGCAGGTCATCTTCAGGGAAATCAACGGCAGGGTCTGTGAGCCGATGGAGAACCTCGTCGTGGATGTGCCCGCCGACTATCAGGGAACGGTCATCGAGACCCTCGGCCGCCGCATTGGGCAGCTCCAGAACATGGCTCCCGAGGGCCGCTCGCGCGTGCGGCTGGAATACGTGATCTCCTCGCGCGGCCTGATGGGTTTCAAGTCCGAGCTGATGGCGATGACCAAGGGCACGGGCATGATGCACCATAGCTTTCACGGCTACGGCCCGAAGGGCTCCGAGCCGCCTCCCCGTCCCAACGGCGTGCTCATCGCCATGGGGCTAGGCTCGACGACCGGCTACGCCCTGTCGGGGCTGCAGGAGCGCTCAGACTTCTTTCTCGCGCCCGGCGTGGAGGTCTACGAAGGGATGATCGTCGGCACGAATTCGCGCGCCACCGACATGATCGTCAACCCCTGCAAGGCCAAGGCGCTGACCAACATGCGCTCGAAGGCGACCGACGACGCGATCCAGCTGGAGCCGCCTCGGATCCTCAGCCTGGAGCAGGCCCTGGAGTTCATCGACGAGGACGAGTTGCTTGAGGTTACGCCCAAGAGCATCCGCCTGCGCAAGAAGGTCCTCAACGGCTCCCTGCGCAAGCGCTCGGAAGAGAAGGGCTAGTAGATCCAACCCGGTACGCCCTGCGGGCGTTCGCGGGACGCCGGGCGGGGACGCGGGATGTCCTCCATGACGGGCTGGCGCTCATCGAGGCCCGAGAATTTCTCCCTTTCGGGGGCGTTCTCGATGAAAGGCCGACGCTGTCGAGCTCGGACCGAGGGCGGCATCCCGCCGAAGCGGTAAGTGATGGTGAATCGGTGCGCTGCCGAGAAGGAGTCCGCAAGGGCCCAGGCGTAATCAAGCAAAACGGATTCCTTCCAGCGCAGACCGAAGCCCATCGTCAGCCCCCCCTGGTCGCCCCGGCGGAACTGGTAGCCCAGGCGCAGGCCGTAGCTCTTGACCCATAAATACTCGAAGCCGGCGTTGGCGTGCCAGGTCTTCTCGTCTAGGAGGTAGTCCGCGTCTGCGGCGGCCACGATGTCGTGGAGCGAGGGCGCACCGCCCTGCCAGGCGAACCCCGCGCGGACGGCGGCGGGCAGAGGATCCATTTGCTCCACGTACTTGAGCTTGCCCCCGAGGTTGAGAACCGAGGAGCCGAAGCTCCAGCCCGTTTCCGGAGCGGAGACGAGATAGCCCACGTCGCCTGCAAAAGCGCTGGCGTGATAGCTTTCCACCAGGGTCGAGCGGATGAACTTGGCGCCGACGCCCAGGAAGTGGTCGATGGCGTAGGTCGACTCGCGCAGTGCGATGGGGGTCATCCCCGCGCGCTCGGCGTATGCGAGAGAGGCGACCATGTCGCTGCCCGCGGAGAGGTTCTGGGTCGACTGAAGCGAGCCGTCGGACTGGAGACGATTGACCTCGATGTTGCCGCCCTGCGACAGGAGGAGGCTGGCCCCGAAACTCGTGTAGCCGTTGCCCGAGATGCCCGTCAAAGGAGTGGGCCCGGCATAGGCGAGGTTCTGAAGTTGAGTCTCTCCCGCTCCGGCTATGTAGGTAAAGCCGGCTTCGTGCGCGTTGAGGCGCGCCAGGCCCGCGGGATTGTAGCTCAGAGCTGATGCGTCCGCGCTGACGGCCGTGTAGGCGGTCCCCATGCCCAGGGCCCTCGACCCCAGCGGGACCTGAAGGATGGGCGCCGCCGTGACGCCGGGGTTGTCGGCCGAGCGCACCGGTCCCCCGACGGCCAGAGCCGTCAGCGCGAGCATCCCGGCGCGAAGACGTCGTCTCATTTGATAATGGCGATCTTCTGGGTCTTGTTGATGCCGGGACCCTCGGCGCGGATCAGGTAGATCCCGCTGGCGACCACGTTCCCGTTAAGGTTGCGGCCGTCCCAATCCACCGAGCCCTTTCCGGCTGGGACCACGTCGTCGAAGAGGGTGAGGACGTGCGCCCCCGTGATCGTGTAGAGCTTGAGGGTCAAGCGTCCTGGGGCGTTCACGGCGTATTTGACGGTGGCCTTCTCCGCGCGCAGCGGGTTGAAGAGGTTGTTGTAGGCGGTCAACTCCGGCTGCGAGGACGTCAGGTTGATGGGGTTCGACAGGCCCAGGGAATGAGTGCTGCCGTCGACCGAGTACTGCGCGGGCGCGGAGTCGGACGCGTTGTAGCCGAAGACCTCCAGATACACGGTGCCCGCCGACGGGAATCGAGACGCGAATCCGGGGGCCAGCCGGACCTGGCCGTTGATTCGGCCGGCGGAGTTGGACGTGCTGACGAGCAGCAGGAAGGAGCCCGCAGCCGACGTGGTGCTGGTGGCCGTGTTCTGCATCGCGGCAAAAGACTGGTTGCGCAGCTGGGCGTGATCGAAGCGCCAGTCCTGATTGCTGATGAAGGTCGATACATCGACCACGAAGGAGATGACGTCGCTGTCGAACGCCGCGCTGATGATGCCGCCGGAGAGGGCGCCGCTCCGGGGGTAGACGACCTTGAGGGCGTAGGGCGTCGTCGAGTTGACGCCGCTGGCCGAACCGTTGAGCGAGTCGCCCCCGACCACCTGAAGATAGAGCAGGCCGCCGGCGGGGTTGTTGTAGCTGAGGCGTACGCTCGAAGCGGTGGTCGTGCAATCGCCGACGTCGCAGAAGCCGTCGATGGTCCCGAAGCCGTTGTAGGGAGGGGCAGAAGCGGCCACCTGGCGCCGCGAGCGGTCGAAGAGTTTGAGCTGATACCCTTTATAAAAGGAGTCCGAGCGCGGCAGGTCCAGCGTGGCCTCGACGAGGCCGGGACCCGCGCCGAAGGACCAGAAGTCGGCGTCGGCCGTGGGGTAGATCGTGGCGGCGACGGAAGAGAGGGTGCTGATGTCCACGGCGCTGCTGAAGCCGTCGTTAGGCTCGTAGGCGTCGCCGCTGCGGGTCAGGCCGTGAGCGTTGAAGGCCGCGTTGATGAAGCCCTGGTTGGAGTTCGGCGTCCCGCAGGCCGTCACGCGGCCCAACTGGTCGACCCGAAGCAGGGCGTCCTGGAATTCTTGGAAGCTTTCCGGGAAGAAGAGCAGCGACTGGAAGACGAGGCCGTCCGCGCAGGAGCGGCCGTTGGCGTAGCCGAGGTTCTGGATGCGGTCGCGGCGGATGTCCCAGAGGGCCTGGGAGAAGAAGATGCTGTCGTCGTGGATTTCGCCCGCCCAGGTCCCCGCGCTGAGGACTTTCACCCCGTTGCGCACGCTGTCGAGCTCGCGCAAAACCGAGACCCCATCGCCGCAGAATCCCGACGAGCATACGTAGCTGCCGATAGACGATCGATCCAAGGAGCTGGCCGAGAAATAGTCTGCGAAACCCTCGGAAATGGCCCCAGCCTGGCCGAAGTTCTGGATGGGCCAGATTTTCTCGACGAGATAGTGAACGTACTCATGGTGCGAGACCGTCGCGTCGTCGGTGAAGAGGTCCGAGGGAGAGAGTTGGCTGACGTCGCCGAAGAAGAGGTTGTCGTAGTCCGGGTTGTAGAAGGCGTTGATCATGTTGGGCCCGACGTGGGCCATGGCCACGACGGGGCGGACGACCGGCGCGGCGCTCGACTTATTGACGTCGCCGAAGAAATAATCGTGCATCAAATTGAGGTGGTAGAACAGGTTGATCTCGCTGCGCAGGGAATTGGAGGTGTCGGCGGGGACCCAGGTGTGGCTGGAGTTCGCGAGCTGGGTGTCGGCGTCCGTCAGGGTGAGGAAACTCGACACGGCCACGTCGTAGCCGTCTTCCTGCCCGGATTCGTTCGACATGAGCGCCAAGTGCATCTTCTTGCCGTGCACGGCGGCGGCGCGGAACGCGCCGCGGTTGCCGATGTAGTTGGCCACGGGTTCGTCGTATTGGTTGTAAAGGGTCATCTGGTCGTCGTCGGTGATGTCTCCTCCCTCGGTGGCGCTGCCCGAGAACCCGCCGACCCGGAAGCTCGAGAAGAAAGGCAGGAACTTGACGGCCGCGGGCGCGGCGACGGTCAAGTCGATGGTGGAGACCAGCACCGAGGAGTTTGGATAGGGGTGGGGCGAGGCGACGGGCGTGGCGACGCTGCTCCACGCGCCGCTGCCGTTGTCGAAGTGCGCGCTGGGCCCCGTGAACTGAGCGACGTTGACGAAGGGGCCTTGAAGAGACATCACGACCTTGCCCGTGGCGGTCCCGCAGAAGTAGCCCTGTCCGGAGGTGGCGTCTTCTCTCGTCTCGACTCGGGTCGCGTTGCTGCCGATGTAGACGTACTGATGGTTGAAATGGCGGCCGACCGGCCCCGGGGTGGTGCTGGGGTCGACGTCGTAGACCATGCCGTCCACCGTCCCGCTCGTGAGGCAGGCGAAGCGGAGGTTGTTGTAGCGGAAGAGGACCTGCCCCGTCATGGCGTCGAGGTAATAGCGCCACGCCGCCCCGGGAGACTGGACCTTCACCTTCCAGGCCAGATGAGCGCGTCCCGTCGTCTCAACCGGGAGGATCACGAGCTCCGGCGAGCCGAGAGTTTTGCCATGGGAGTCCAACTCGGCGGCGCGCGCGGCGGCTTCGGCCGCGAGCGCGGGGGTCGTGGGGATGTTCAGGTCCGGTTCATAAGTGGAATGAGCTCCGAGGACGGAGCCCTGCTCATCGAGGTGGACCTTCACGGAGGCGAACTCCACCGGGATGCCGCGATAGTTCTGACGATAGAGGACATGGCGGTGGCCGTCTCCGGTCGTTTGACGCGAGTCCGTCAGGTTCGCGGTCTCCACGCCGAGCATGGCGGCGTGCGCGTTCAGGAAGGCGCGCGCCGCAGCCTCCGGGCGGCCGGGGCGGGGGATGGTCCTGCCGCCGACGACGGCGAAGGGGTTGCCGGTGCGCGCGTCATAGCGGATCTTCCAATGCCCCCCCTCGGAGGCGTTAAAGGCGCTGAAGGCGCTCTGAGATCGGGCGGAGGGCGCGCGGCGATGGATCTTCTCCAGACGGTTTAGACCGAAGCGACGGGCTTCCGAGCGAGACTCCGCGGTCGGACGAATGGCGAGGGCCGGCAGCGAGGCGAGTGCCACGAGGGCGGCAGTCAGCGGCAACCGCCTCATCGGCTCGACTCCACGCGCCTCAGCCTCGCCACGATGGCGACAGCGGCCTGGACGCGCACGAGAGCGGCGGGATCCTCCCGCATGACTCTGACGAGGAGGCCGGTCGACTGGGGACGCTTGGAGGCGGCCAGAGCCGCCACGGCGAGAGCCTTGAGTTCGGGATCTTGCTGTCCCAAGGTCAGTTCGGGGAGGTTCAAGTCCGTCTCCTCGCCTCGAGCGGACAACGCCGCGGTGGCGATGAGGGCGGGCTCCGGAGCCGGGGACTTGGCCAAGAGTTCCCTGAGCGAGGCCGTGGACTCGGGCTCCTCCCGGCGCGCCAGGGCGCGCAGTGCCGCCAGGCGCACGCGCCCGTTCTTGTCCTTGAGGGCGGAGGCGAGCTGAGACGCCGAGGAGGGGTCGCCCTTGAACGATCCGAGAGCCGCCGCGGCTTCGGTCCTGACGGCGACCGAGACGTCGGTGGCGAGGGCCTTCTTGAGCGATTCGAGACCTTCGCGGCCGATAAGGCCGAGGGACCGGGCCCCCGAGGCGCGCACGGTCTCGTCGGGGTCCTTGAGCGCCTCGAGGAACTGACCGGCGGAAACCAGACCCAGCCGCCCCAGGGCCACCGCCGCGGCGTCGCGGACTTCTCCGGCGGGGTCGGCCAGGGCGGCCTGGAGCGCTTCGCGGGCGGTCTCGCCTCCGGCCTCCCCGAGTCTCAGCGTGGCGCGCGCGCGCGCGGCGTCGCGGGCCATGAGGCGCAGTTCCTCGGCGGGAGTGGCGGAGGCGACGGTACGGACCGCCTTCATCTCATCGATGAGAGCGGTGAGGCCCTGTACGTCGCCCAGGATGCGCAGGCTGACGGCCGCGGCAATGCGAACGTCGGGCTGGGCATCTTGAAGGGATCGCTTGAGCAGGGGGATGGCGGCGCGGCTGCCCAGCCCCCCCCACGAGGCGGCCACGGCGGCGCGGACCTCGGGATCGGGGTCCGACGCGAGGCGAGAGAGAAGCGCGATGGCCTCTCGGCCCAATGCGGCGGGAGCAGGGCTCGTGGATTGACTCACGCTCGCCTGGGGGCGGGCGGCATGGACGGCCGGGACGAGGGCCGGGAAAGCGCTCAGCAGGAGCATTCCTAAGAATATTATCAGGGATGCGTTACAGGAGTATTTCAATGCGCCGCCGGAAGAAATCGTGGGCCCGCCAGGAATCGAACCCGGATCTCTTGGTTCGAAGCCAAGTGCTCTATCCGTTGAACTACGGGCCCTCGGGAGCGATTCTACCACACTAATCTCTCATATGACCGTTGGGCCTAGGACCAATGCCGCGTCGGGCTTCCCGAAAGTCCCTGGGCTTCCCGCCGCGAACGGGTACCCTATCCGTATGCGCAAAGCGCTCGTATTCGTGCTGGCCGCCTGCTGTCTGTCGAGCGGCGTTGCTGCTCGCGCGGCCTTCATCGCCGAGATCGCCCGCGCTCCATCGGCCTCCGGGACTGGGGCCTTGGCGAAATGGACGCGCCCTCTTGGCGACTTTCTCAACGCAAGCGCGCCCTCTCTCGACTCGGTCCGTGAACTCTCAGGCGATCTGAGCCGGATCGACTTGGGCGATCCCGCAGCGCTTTCGCAACTCGAGCCGCTCCGGGCGCAATTGCGCGCCGCGGCCTCGAGCCTGCTCGCCTCTCCTGATCCGACCTCCCGCGAAACCGATCTCCATGCCGCTTCCCTCAAGCTCACTCTGCTCAACCAACCGTCCGTCCGCAGTTTGCTGACCGAGGAGCAGCAAGGGCGAATTCCGGTGGTTTTCTGGATCTACCAGAACCATTTGATCGAGGATGTACGCCTGCACGATTGGGCTGCGTCGAAGCTCTCCGTCGCGGAGAAGATCGCGGGGATATCCAAAGCGCTTGACGACTCCCGCGTCCTGAATCCCGACGGCAAGCCCGCGGCTCTGCGGCCCGATGCGGGCGTCGAGGTCGAGATCCTCGACGGAGACATTTCGCAGGTCAAGGCCCACGGCCTGATCTCCGCGGTCCAGCTCAGCGGCTTCTGCCGCGGAGGCATCAACGCGATGCTCGAGCGCGTCGGCGGCCCCGGCTTTGGCCGGCAGGTCTCGGCGGCCACGCCGCTCAGGGACGGCCAAACCCTTCTCGTCCGCGGCGACTCCGAAAATAAGGGCCGTTTCGAGAACGTCGTGTTCGTCGCGGACGATATGCGTCGGCCTCTTCGTGAACTCGTGTCCCTGGGCCTCAAGGCCGCGGACGCGGCCGGATTGACGCAGGTCTCCCTTCCCGCCCTGCGCGCGGGCTGGAATTTCGGCTTCCTCGAGAAGACGTATGAGCAGGTCGTCTCCGAGACGGTCAAGGGTGTCAATTCCTTTCTGGCAGGCCGACCTGCGAATGTCAAGAAGATCTCCTTGGTGGTCCACAGCAACCCGAGGCTGCTCGATCTCATGCGCGCCGCCGCGGCTCCCGCCGATCTCGAGCCCCTCGCGTCAAGCCTGCGTCAGAATCCGATCAACGGCGCGAGCTACGCCTCCGAGGCCGACTTCCTTTTCGAGTTCGCGAAAGCCGCCCGCAAGAAGTTTGAATTCAGCGAAGGGCTCTCGCCGCAGGCGCAGCTCCTGCTCGGATTGGAGCGACAGGGCGATCAAGGCTCCTCGATATTCCTGAAGAACCTCGCTATCGTGTCGGATGACCTCTACCTCTGGAGCGACGCGAGGAACGCTCCCGAGCGTCTGGCGCTTGCGGGGCTGCGGGCGCGCTTAGGCGCGGCCTCGGTCAAGGCGTCGGGCCCGACGAACTCCGAGCCGGTCGCGCCCATGAGGGGCCTGTGGATTTCGCGCTTGGCGCCGGCGAGCTTCGGAAGCGCGTTGCGCGAGGCGCTGGAGTTCATCTCGGCGCGAGATCTCGCCGTGGCCGGGTTTCCGTCCGTCATCGAGCGGTGGGCGCGTTCTCCCGCGCTGAGGGCGCGGATCGGTCGGTTCGAGGAGGGGCTCGCCGCGCTCAACGACGGCTTCGATACCCTGCCCGAGACCTCCGTCTGGCGGCTTGCCCTGGAGGTCAACGACGGCGACGTTCTCGATGCCGCCGAGATGCTCGGCGGGATCATCGGCCAGACCAAGCGGCCCCTGCGCTACGTCGAGCGCGAGTTCATCCCGCGATTTCCCGAGGCCCTAGGAGCCCAGGAGGACTTCGTCAAGGCGGCGCGCTGCTACTACATGCTCGGCCTTATCCATGAGAAGGGGCTGGCGCGCTTCGGGCGCTCCGGCCTGTATCCGCCCGGTTCGTCCGCGACGGGGCCGAAGTTTTGGCATTTCTATGGGGCCGCCATGGTGGCTTCAAGGCTGCACCGGCATCCCGGCTATGCCGGCAAAGCCGCGGGAATCTTCATCGGCGCGGCCTACGAGGCGGTCAGCCTCCGTCACAATCTCGCCTTGCTCCGTTCCAGGGGACCGTTCCGCGGCCTGGCGCTCGGCCTGGCCGACGCAGGACGCGACATCATCGCCCACGCCCAAGGCCACGATTTCGGACGCGGCCTCTTTTTGGGCGCCGCGTCCGAGCGCGTCCCCATCGTTGTCGCGGGCGGGGCGCGGGCGCGGCTGCGCCGCGCGCGCGGGTATGCTCTCAATGCCTGGTGGCAATTGTGGTGGGAGGCCGGACCGCCTGCAGCGAAGCTTTGGAACGGCTATCGCGCGCGGCTCAAGGCGGCCGAGACCGCAGGTCTCAAACCGACCGTCATAGATCCCAAGGGGCTCTTCATCTCGCTGCGCCTGCTCGGCCTTTCGGTTCGCACGGCGGCCGTGGCCGAAGGAGTCGCCTCCGATGAGACCGTCCTCTCCGAGGCTCGCGCCCTTTTCGCGCGCCACATCGCGGCCGGAGACGAGGCCCGCGCGGCCTTCAACCGGTTCCTGGACCGGGCCAGGCTGTACAACCCGCTCCAGAGCCGCGCCAAGCTCAGGAGCCTGGCCGCCTATTGCCTGCGCGAGAGTTCCGTCCTGCCCTCCGAGGATCTGGCGGCCTACTACGATGGGCTGGCGCGAGACGACGCGGCCTTGGCCGAAGCCGGCGCGAGGAGCGCTCAAGTCCTGGCCGATTTCAAGCAGACGGCGGATCGGATCATCCGCGAAGCGAACCGGTCCGTCCGCCCTGGGCGGCGCGTCCTGGGCTTCGTCGTGTCCGGAAGCTTCGCCAAGGGCGGCCCGCGGCCGGGCAGTGATCTGGATCTTCAGCTCGTCACCGAGGATGGAGGCGCTCAGGACGGGAATCTTATCTCCGAGTTGGAGGGCGCCTGGGCCAAGCTCCAGCCGACGGTTCCGCTGGAGGTCTTCTCCAACGCCTACCTGCCTCCAGATCCCGGTCTCATCGCGACCCTTCATCCCGAGCCGTATCTGATCGTCTCGCCCTACCCCGAGGCCGTGGCCCTGCTCTCCCGCGAGGAGACCCCGGCGCGCGCGCCGCCCGAGGGCCGCGACGGCGCGCTGAGCCGGGTCTCTCGAGTCCTTCTCAGAGGCTGGCTGCGCGCGTTGCTCACGGCAGGAGAATCCTTTCTTTCGGATTCCAGGATCCCCCCAGAGTCGCGTTGGGGTGAAATATGAGATCGTCGATAAAAGAAGAGTCCAGATCGATCTTGTTCATATCGATGTCCTTGAAGACCACGGTTGCCTCGCCCCGAGATGTTTTGTACGTCCACACCTCGTAATTGTAGTGCGACCCCGATGCAACCTTGATACGGCGGAAGCGCTGGTCGCGCCGGATCGCGTCCAATATCGGCCCAATCGAGACGCGATGGGCCGAGGAATATTTGACGACGGATTTCGCGACGAGGCCTCCCTCTTCCGGGAGCGTCGCCAACTGGCTGAAAGCGATATGCGCGACCCCCAGATCGATCGCCCAGTCGAGGAAGCGGGTCACCCCCTCAGCCGAATCGATCCCCCCCTTGATGAGGTTTGCATTCAAACGGATCGAGATGCGCCGGTCGATCCTGCCCAGAACTTCCTTCAGGTCTTTCGTCGTCGGCGCCGTTTTGGAACCCATGATCGATCGGTTCTCGGCGTCTAAATAGTGATGCCGGCTGATGTTGATATGCGCCAATGTCGAGTCGTTGATTTCACGGACCCAGTTCTTCAGATAACTCCCATTGGTCGTGATGACCGGATCCCGGACCTTGTATCTCTTGAGAAGATCGAGGATCATGGGAAGCTTCCTGTCGATGGTCGGCTCTCCTCCCAGGACCAGGGCCGTGTGATCGATGCCCTGTTTCCTGAGGAACTTCAGGCTAGCCTCGAAACGCCGAAGGTATTCCTTGCCGTTATTCTCCCGGTCGATCGGCACATCGGAGCGAGCGATGCAGAAGGCGCACCGCGCGTTGCATCGCGGCGATGGGTTGACGTACAAATTAACGTTCGGATGAACCCTATATTCCTTATCTCCGACCTTGAGGACCTGCGCCGGTGCGGCAAAAGCCCCCCCCAACACCGCGGAAGGTTCCTCCGTCGCCGTCCGGCCCGCGTAGAGAGCTTCGATGCCCGCGGCCGCCGCGTTCGGGTCCGGGTCGACGGGGAAGGCGGCCATTCGCAGGGGGCTAAGCAGAGACGTAAACTCCGCCCGGACAAAAGAAGGCAGCGCAAGGCCAAGTCCGGCGTCGAGCGTCGAGGGCGCACGTGCCGTCGCCAGGCTCGCGCCGCCGGCCTGAGGCAGGCGGATATCCGACGGGCAAGCAACGATGCCTTGGGCCGCGGCGGGATTCACTGCGCTCCGGAGGACCTGCGCCCTCGCCGCAGACGACGCGACCATGAGAGCAAGGAGCATGCTTGCCGATTTTCTCATAGCATTTAAGGATAGCAGCCGCGGCCGCGCTGGACAGGGGCTAGGGACCCTCCCGCATTAGGTCTAATGGGCCGCCGGGGTGGGCCTGCCGGGAACACATTGCCCGGCAGACGGCGGCTACTGCGCTGCGGAGAGAACGCGCTCGACGACTTCGGCGATGAGGCGGTCTCCAGCCGCCGTGCAGTGTCCCCATTGCCCGAACGCCAGGTCCCGGAAGACGAAGGAGTAACCGCTCTCCGCGAGCGCCTCCCGGAAATTGCCCCGGTTCTCGGCGAAAAGGATATTTTCAGGATCGCGGAAGACGGCCCGCAGACCGGCGCCGGAGAGGGTGGGATACTGCATCGCGACCAGTCGGATTCCGCGCTTGCGCAGAATCTCCCTTAGCCGTCGATAATTGGCCGCGGTCACCGGAGAGACGCCCTCGGGAGCTCCGCCGGCGGAATCTGAGGACGACAGACCCGCCTCGGCGCCCCTGCCGTGCGTTTCGAACGCGACGACTTGACGGAAAGCTTCACCGATGAGGTCGGGCCGACCACGTGCTTGGAAGAGGCCGTCAAGGCTCATCAAGACCCGATTGACCATGGCGGGATCCGAGGAACGGCCTAGGACCGCCCACAGCAGTTTCTCAGCCTCCGGCGTCTTGTCCTGGAGGACCAGCATCTCCGCCAGCAACACCTGGCGCCACTCGGACTCCTGGGCGCGCGCGGCATTCCGGCGTAAGACCTGCTCCGCTTTCGCGTAGCGCCGTCGGGCACGGTAAAATTCCACGAGGTTGGAGTGCGAGGCCCAATCATCCGGGTCGGCCTCGACGGCGCGTTGGCAGGCCCGTTCGATGCGCGCGTCCTTCGCCTGACCCACCAAGAGACGGCGGCATTCCCTGCTCAGTCCCGGCGCCGGCAGCACATGTGACGGGCGCCGCCGGCGCAGGGTCGTAGCGAGAAGCGTGCCGCGCAGCAGCTCGTAACGCACATATCGCGCAAGCTTCCATACCCTGAGCCCGGCCATGAATCCTCGCCACCCGCCGGCTCTTCTGGCCGCGGTCTCGAGGACTCCGTACCATTTAGGATCATTGATGCCCATCATGACCACGACCGTCTGGGGAGTGTACACGTCCAGAAGGCCGGGCAGGCGCGCCAGGAGTACGGCGGAGTTGGTGGAGCTGCGTCCCGCGTTAATGACCGCGAAACGGCGGGCCCCGGCGCGCCCGTTGAGGATCGCCTCGAGTTGCCGCGGCCAAGAATGGTCCGGCCTGTCCGTCGGAGCGGTCGTGGATTCTCCCAGGCAGAGGATTCGCTCCCGCGTCCGTTCCCAGCCCGCGCTCACGGACGCGCGCTCCTCGAGAAAGCGCAGATGGCCTCCGGCCGCGCGCATCGACAGCTCGACGGCCGTCAAGACCAGGAGAAGGGCAAGAATCATAGCCACGGCCCCGACCGGCAGATATCCACGCTTGCTCCGAGCCGGTCTCATAGGCGGTGAGCATAGCAATGTCGCCGACTGATCTAGATCCGAATCAACGAATAAGGCCAGCCTTCTTCAGCATGGTTTGTAGGGATTTGGTATCATTTCCACAAGAATCCGACACGGAGGGACCCGATCATGGGCGGCCATTCCCACTGGGCGAACATCAAGCATAAGAAGGGCGCGGCAGACGCCAAGCGCGGCAAGGCCTGGACGAAGCTGTCGCGCGAGATCTCGATCGCGGCCAAGCTGGGCGGCGGCGGCGACCCCGACTCCAACCCCCGCCTTCGCAAGGCGATCGTGGATGCGCGGGACCTGCAGATGCCCTCGGATACGATCACGCGCGCGATCAAGCGCGGCGCCGGGGAACTGGAAGGCGCGGCCTTCGAGGAACTGGTCTACGAGGGCTATGCTCCCGGAGGCGTGGCGCTGCTCATCGAGTGCACCTCGGATAACCGCAACCGCACGCGCGGCGAGATCCACACGATCATGGCCAAAAACGGCGGCTCGCTCGGCGCGCCCAACTCGGTGGCCTGGATGTTCAAGTCCAAGGGATATCTCACGGTCAAAGCCGAGGGCGCTCCGAGCGAAGACGAGGTGATGGGCCTGGCCCTTGACCTCGGCGCCGAGGATTTCAAGACGGAGGACGATATCTATGAAATCTTCACGCCGCCCAACGACCTCCTCAAGGTCAAGGACGGCCTGGTCTCCAAGAAGATTGCCGTCGCTTCGTCGGAAGTGGCCATGATCCCCGATAATCTCGTCTCTGTGCTCGAGGGCGACGCCCCGAAGGTCCTGAAGCTCATTGAACTTCTGGAGGACTTGGACGACGTCAAGAACGTCTACGCGAATTTCGACATTCCCGACGCGGTGATGGAGAAGTTGGCCGCTTGACCCGAGTCCTCGGAGTCGACCCGGGGATGCATGAGACCGGCTGGGCCGTCCTGGACGGCGCGGCGGCGCCGCCGCGTCTCGTCTCCTCGGGCGTCATCCGCACCCGGCCCGGCGTGCCGCTGCCGCTGAGGCTGAAGGCGATCCACGCCGAACTCACCGCCGTGATCGTCGAGCATGCGCCCGACTCCTGCGCAATCGAAGAGATGTTTTTTACGACCATCGCCGTCACCGTGCGCGCCACGCTCCAAGCCCGTGGGGTCGCTCTGCTCGCCTTTGCCCAGGCGGGCCTCGCGGGCCACGAGTACAACCCGCGGACCGTGAAGCTGGCGTTGACCGGTTCGGGGCGCGCTGAGAAGGCTCAAATGCAGGCGGCCGTGCAGAAGGCTCTGGGCTTGGCCGACAAGCTGCGTCCCAACGACGTCGCCGACGCCGCGGCGATAGCCCTGTGCCACTTGCGCACGGGGCGCATGAAGGGCCTGACGGTCCTGGACGCTTGGGGTGGAGGAAAGTGATCGCGTCCTTGCGCGGTCTGGTGCTCTCCAAGGACCTCGAGTCGGTCGTGCTCGAGGCCGGAGGAGTGGGGCATGAGGTTCATGTGACGGCCGCGACGGCGTCGCGCCTGCCCGCGCCCGGCGGGACGGCGCTCCTGCATGTCGTGCCTTCCTATGCGATGTACGGCGGCGGCGAGACGCTCTACGGCTTCCTGGACGCCGCGGAGAAGGCGATGTTCTGCGCCTTCCGCGACGAGATCCCCGGCACGGGCGCCAAGAAGGCGCTCGAGTATCTCGACAAGGCGTCGAAGTCCCTGCCCGATTTCCGCCGCGCCGTGATCGACCGCGACGAAGCGCTCCTCTGCGGCGTCTTCGGCTTCACGAAGAAGACCGCAGCCAAGATCATCGCCGCCCTGAAAGGCAAGATCGACGAGATGCGCATGGCGGGAGCCCCGCATCTTCAGAAGGTCTCCGATTGCGTCCCCGCGACCGGCTCCTGGGGTCAGGCCCTCAGCGCCCTCGTGGCCCTGGGCTATAAGCAGGCAGAGGTGCGCTCTGCGCTCCAGGCTCTCGCCGAGGAATGCAGCGGCAAGGACCTGAGCGCCGAGCAGCTCGTGCGCCAGGCGCTCAAGAAGCTCTGATGCCCGGCTTCGAGAAAGACGAATCGGTCTTGAGCCCGGCGGCCCTGGGCGAAGACGCGCCCGCCGACCGCGCCCTGCGCCCGAGGACCCTCGACGAGTTCATCGGGCAGGACTCCCTCAAGGCGAACCTCCGAGTCTTCATCAAGGCCGCCAAGCAGCGCTGCGAACCGCTGGATCACTGCCTGTTCTACGCGCCGCCGGGCCTGGGCAAGACGACCCTCGCCAACATCCTGGCCCGGGAGATGGGCGTCAACCTGCGCGGCGCCTCGGGCCCCATCCTCGAGCGCATCGGCGACCTGGCGGCCCTGCTCACGGACATTTCCGAGGGAGACGTCTTCTTCATCGACGAAATCCACCGTCTCAACGCCGTCGTCGAGGAAGCGCTCTACCCCGTGATGGAGGACTACACCTTCTTCATCTCCACGGGCAAGGGCCCCTCCTCCTCGACGCTCAAGCTGGCGGTGCCGCGCTTCACGCTCGTGGGGGCGACGACGCGCTCGGGTCTGCTGACCGGACCGCTGCGCGACCGCTTCGGCATCGTAGCCCAACTCGGCTTTTACGGCCCCGAGGAACTGCGCCGCATCGTCCTGCGCTCGGCGGGGCTGTTGAAGATCGCCGCCGACGCGGCCGGCGCCGACGAAATCGCGCGCCGCTGCCGCGGGACCCCGCGCATCGCCAACCGCCTTCTGCGCCGCGTGCGCGACTTCGCCCAGGTGGACGGCGACGGCCGGATCACGGGTGATGCGGCCCGTCACGCCCTGTCCAAGCTCGAGGTGGACGCCGAGGGCCTCGACGCGATGGACCGGCGTCTGCTCCGGGCCGTCATCGAGAAATTCGACGGAGGCCCCGTGGGCGTCGAGAATCTGGCCATCGCCATCAGCGAGGAACTGGACACGGTCACGGACGTCGTGGAGCCGTTCCTCATCCAGGCGGGCTTCCTCACCCGCACGCCGCGCGGCCGGGTGGCCGCCGCGAAAGCCTACCGGCATCTCGGCCTGAAGGCGCCGCGACGCCCGCTCGACCTCCTGTGATCGTCATGGCCTTGGCGCTGCTCTCCTCCAGCGCCGGCGCGATGGATGCGGCGGGGAGAGCTCGAGTGCAGGTCGCCATCGTGCGCCAAGCCGAGTCCTCGACCTTGGCCCCCGACGGGGCGGTTCGCGTCGTGCTGCCCGATGGACGCAGGCGCCCCCTGGAGCGCAAGGGCGAGCTCAAGCTCCGGCCGCGGGAAGGCGGCCTGAGGCTGGCCGACCTCAGTATCCCCACCGAAACGAGGCTGGAGCCCTTGGACGGCACGACGGTGAAGGTCGGCTCGGACCTCCACCAAGGGTCCCTGATCCTGCGCCTGGACCCGGGCCAGACCGTGACCGTAGTCGAGGAGGTGGGCCTCGAGGAATACCTGGAAGGAGTCCTCCCTCACGAGATGGATCCCGAGTGGCCGCTCGAAGCTCTCAAAGCCCAGGCCGTGGTGGCCCGCACCTTCGCCTACGTGAACATGGGGAAATTCCGCAAGGACGGCTTCGACCTGACCGCGGACACCCGCTCCCAAGTCTACCGAGGTCTGACCGCCGTCAACGAAAACATCCGCGCGGCCGTCCGCCAGACGCGCGGCGAGGTCCTGGGCTGGAAGGGGAGCATCCTGCGCGTCTTCTATCACTCCTGCTGCGGAGGCTACACCGAGGACTTCGCCCGGGCCTGGGGCGGCGACCCGAAGCAGACCCCCCCGCCCTTGCGCGGAGTGAAAGACCCTTGGTGCCGCGCCACGCCGCGCGCGCGCTGGACGGCTTTCTTTTCCTGGCCGGACCTGATGAGCGCCATCCAGGAGCGCATGTCCCTCGCAGGACCACTCACCGGGCTCAAGATCGCGCACAAGGATTTGTCGGGTTATGTGCTGAGATTCACCGCCCGCGCCGGGCGGTCGAGCGTGGAGGTCAAGTCCTCCGACCTGCGCCGGGCGCTGGGAGCCGGCGAGCTGCAAAGCACGAAGATACTCAAACTCGTGTCCAAGCGCACGGGCATCGAGTTTGTTGGCGCGGGTTCGGGCCACGGCGTCGGGTTGTGCCAGTGGGGCGCGCGGGTTCAGGCCGAGAAGGGCCGCTCCTACGACCGGATCCTGCGTTTCTATTTCCCGGGAGCCGAGCTCTCGGAGATCGCTCCTTGAAACAGAGCCTGCCGATCGCCGATTTCGACTTCGAGTATCCCGAAGAACTCGTCGCCTCGGCCCCGGCGGAGCCGCGCGATTCGTCGCGCCTCCTCGTCATTGACCGAGCCGCCCGCCGGCTTGAACACGCCGTTTTTTGGGATATCCCTCGATTCCTTCGACCGGGAGATTGCCTGGTGCTCAACCGCACCAAGGTCCTGCCCTGCCGTCTGAGGGGGCGTAAATCCACGGGAGGAAAGGTCGACCTGCTTCTCGTGCGGGAACTGGGAAGCTCCTCTTGGTCGGCTCTTTCCGCGGACCTGAAGGCCGGCCAATCTCTGGAGTTCCCTGGAGGCCTTCAGGCCACGGTCGAGGGGCTGGGAGAGGAAGGCGAATACCGCCTGGCCTTCGCGGCGCGAGATCTGCGCTCCTATCTCGCCGAGCACGGCCTGCCGCCCCTGCCGCCCTACATCGCCAAGAGGCGCGCCCCCTCCCGCTCGGACCTCGAGCGATACCAGACCGTCTACGCCCGCGATGAGGGCTCCATAGCGGCCCCGACCGCCGGACTCCACTTCACGCCTGAGCTCCTTGGTCTGCTCCGCGCACGGGGCGTGGAGACGGCATGGGTCACGCTCCACGTGGGGCGAGGAACCTTCCGTCCCATAAGGGGAGAGGACGCCGCGGCCCACACGATGCTTCCCGAGAGCTACGAGGTGGAGGCCGCTCAGGCCGATACGCTGCGTGCCGCCATAGCCCGCGGGGCCCGGCTGGTCGCCGTGGGAACGACCGTCGCGCGCACCCTGGAAACGCTTGCCTCTTCTCCCTTCGGCCTCTGCGCCGGTCGCGGCGAGAGTGCCCTCTACATCGCTCCCGGCTACGGCTTCCGCGCGACGAACGCGCTCGTGACGAACTTCCATCTGCCGCGTTCGACGCCGCTGGTGCTGGCCTGCGCCTTCGCCGGCCGGGATCTCGTTCTTTCGGCCTATCGCGAAGCGGTCGCACGCGGCTACCGCCTCTACTCCTACGGCGACGCGACCCTCATCCTATGAGCTTAGAGGAGAATCTTGCCATCGCGCGGGCCGTCATGGACGCGAGCGCCGATGGGATATTGCTGGTCACCGACCAGGGGATGAAGTCCGTCGCCTTGAACCGCCGTTTCCTCGAGATGCTGGATATCCCCGAGGAAATGGGGCAGAAAGGCGACCTCCAGCGCATAGTGGATTTCATCAGTCCCCAGATGGAGGATGTCGGGCTTTTCAGGCGGTCGACGATTGATCAGGCGTGCGATAGCTCGGCCCCGGAACGCCGTGACCTCCTCCGCATGAAGAACGGCCGCGTCCTGGAATGCATCTCCCTGCCTTTCTTCATCGCGGGCAAAGCGGCGGGACGCATCACCACCTTGCGCGACCTCACGCTCCACCACGAGGCGCTGCTCGCCCTCTCCCGCGCGCGCGACGAGGCGCTCGAAGCCGAGCGCTTGAAGATGAGCTTCCTCGCCAACGTCAGCCACGAACTGCGCACCCCCCTCAACGCCGTCGTCGGCTCCGCGGGACTTCTGCGCGCCACGGGACTCAGCCCCGCGCAGTTGGAATACATCGAGGTCATCTCCGCCGCGGTCAACAACCTGCTGGAGACGGTCGAAGGCATCTTGGACTTCTCCAAGATCGAGGCTGGACGCATGACGATCGAGTCCACCCCTCTGCGCATCGGACCCATCCTGGCGGCCGCCGCCGCGCTGGTCGCGCCGGCCGCCTCCGCGAAAAATCTCAGGCTCCAGGTCGACCCGGGCGAATCCTCCTGCGAGGAGTTCCTGGGCGATCCGACGCGCCTGCGTCAGATCCTGATCAACCTCCTGTCCAACGCGGTGAAGTTCACGCAGAGCGGCTGCGTCGAGGTCGGGGTGAGGGTCCTCTCGCGCCGGGGGTCCTCGACGGAACTGGAGTTCTCCGTCTTGGACACGGGCATCGGCATCACGCCCGAGCAGGGCGCGCGGCTCTTCACGCCCTTCACCCAGGCCGACAGCACCATGACGCGGCGCTTCGGCGGAACGGGTCTCGGATTGGCCATCTGCAAGAGCCTCGTCGAACTCATGGGCGGAAAGATCGGCTTTGAGAGCGCTCAGGAACGCGGCAGCCGTTTCTGGTTTCGGCTCACATTGGAGCGCGCGCCGCTCTCCGCAGAGAGCCCCCTCGCCCCTAGCGCCGCGCCGCTCCCCGTCCAAGGGCCGCGCGAAAGGGTCCGGGTCCTCGTAGTGGAGGATAACGAGACCAACCGCCGGCTCCTCGTGCGCCAGATGCAGCAGCTGGGCTGCGGCGTCGAAGCCGTCGGCGATGGGGAGGAAGCCGTGACCAGGACTCGAGGCGAGGACTTCGGCCTGGTCTTGATGGACTGCCAGATGCCCGGCACCGATGGGCTGGAGACGACGCGCCGCATGCGCCTGACGGAGTCCGGTCAACGCCATGTGCCCATCATCGCGGTCTCGGCCAACGCGACGGAGAAAGATCGGCGCCACTGTCTCGAGGCGGGGATGGACGACTTCGTCTCAAAGCCCGTCACGCTGGAAACCCTCGCCGCCGCGCTGGATCGTTGGGACCGCCCCTTCGACGAGCCCTCCCTCTCCCGCTTCGCAGTCTTGACCGCCGATTCCCCCGAGGCATGCGCGCGCCTGCTCGACGAGTTCCTCGCCGACGCCCGGGAGAGCTTCGCCGCGGCGCGCCGCGCGCTGGACCGCGGAGAAAACGAGGTCTGCGCCCGCGCGGCGCACACCGTCAAGGGCGCGGCCGCGGCCGTCGGCGCCCGCGGCCTTAGGGAACTCTCGCGCCTCCTGGAAAGGGCCGCCTCGCAAGGTGAGCCGCGGGAGCGGCTGCTCTGCCTTCTCGACCAGGCCGCCGCGGAAGCCTCCCGGGCCGCCGCGGACGTCGCTCTGCGACGGCCTTCTTGATGTGCTTTAGGACGACGGCTTCGGACGGGCCGGCGCGGGTGGGGGTGCTCGAGACCCCGCGGGGGCCGGTCGAGACGCCGGTCTTCATGCCCGTGGCCACGCAGGCCAGCGTCAAGGCTCTCGACTCCGACGATATGCGCCGCCTCGGCACGCGCGCGATCCTGGCCAACTCCTACCACTTGTATCTGCGTCCGGGAGTCGAGACGATCCGGTTGGGCGGAGGTTTGCACCGCTTCATGGATTACGAGGGCTTCATCCTCACTGATTCGGGCGGCTTCCAGGTCCTGAGCTTGTCGGACCTGCGCGAGATCGATAACGAGGGCGTGACCTTCCGCTCCCACCTCGACGGATCCAAGCACCGCCTGACGCCGGAGTCCGTGATCCGAGTTCAGGCCGAACTGGGTTCGGACGGCTGGACCACCCTCGACGAGTGTCCGCCCTATCCCTGCGATGAGGCGGCCGCGCGGCAGGCGCTCTCGCGCACCATGGATTGGACCGACAGGTCGATCCTGGCCGTGGCGGCCGCGCGCGAAGCGGGCGCCAAGTCCCTGTTCTTCCCCATATTGCAAGGCGGCTTCTTCCCGGAACTGCGCCGCCGCGCGGCCGAGCACATGAACGCGATCCCGGCCGACGGAGTCTCCATCGGAGGCTTCATGGTGGGCGAGGACAAGAATATGACGTGGCGCACGCTGACCGAGACGGTCTGCGCCCTGCGTCCGGATCGGGCGCGCTACCTGATGGGCGTGGGCACTCCTCTCGACCTATGGGAAGCGGTCGCCTGCGGCGTGGACATGATGGATTGCGTCTACCCGACGAGGGTGGCGCGCACGGGACAGGTCATGGCCTCCAGCGGCAAGTACAACGTGATCAACGCGCGCTTCCGCCGCGACTTCACCTCCTTGGACCCGGAATGCGACTGCTTCGTCTGCGCCCGCTACACCAAGGCTTATCTCGGGCATCTTCTCCGCGCCAAGGAGCTTGCGGCCTACCGCCTCCTCTCATACCACAACCTGCACTACATGGACCGAGTCATCGCCCAGATCCGCGCCGCCGTCACCGCCGGCCGCTTCCAGGCCGCGCGCGCGGAGTTCCTGTCGCGTTATCGGCCGCTCTGAGGTTTTCTTGACGTTTTTCACGGGGAAATGTCATAATCGCGGGCCGTTAGAATTGGAGGATTGAATGGACTTCATCCATACGATGAAATTCCCCTTTGCGATCGTCATGGGGATATCTCTTTTCGCGCTTGCCGTCGCCTTCTGGCTCATCGAATGGGTCATGGCCAAGGACACCGGCACCGACGAGATGCGCAAGATTTCCGACGCCATCAAGGCCGGGGCAGAAGCGTTCCTGCGCCGACAGAACTACACCATCGTCTCGCTCTCATCGCTGCTCGCGGTCGCGATCTTCGTCCTCTACGCCTTCGTGCGCAAGCCCAACGAACACGACCCGGCCGGCCCCATGGTCATGGCGGTCTGCACGACGGCCTCCTTCGTCGCCGGCGCCCTCTGCTCGCTCATCGCGGGCTACATCGGGATGTGGGTTTCCATTCGCACCAACATCCGCACGGCCTCCGCGGCGCGCAGTTCGCTCAATAACGCTCTGCGCATCGCCCTGCGCGGCGGCGCCGTGGCGGGCCTCTTCGTCTGCGCGATGTCGCTCATCGGCGTCGGAGGGCTCTTCATGCTGCTCAAGATCCTGGGCTACCCCTTCGCGAAAATCCCGTTCATGATCGTCGGCTACGGCTTCGGAGCCTCCTTCGTGGCCCTCTTCGCCCAGCTCGGAGGAGGCATCTACACCAAGGCCGCCGACGTCGGCGCCGACCTCGTCGGCAAGGTGGAGGCCGGCATCCCCGAGGACGACCCCCGCAACCCGGCGGTGATCGCGGACCTCGTCGGCGATAATGTCGGAGACTGCGCCGGCCGCGGCGCGGACCTCTTCGAGTCGACGGCCGCCGAGAACATCGGCGCCATGATCCTGGGAGTCGGCCTCATCCCTTACTTCGGCTGGAGGGGCGTGGTCTTCCCCCTCGTCGCGCGCTCTCTGGGCATCCTCGCGTCCATCGTCGGCGTGATGGTGGTGCGCACCGAGGAGCACGAGGACCCGATGGATGCCCTCAACATCGGGTATTATCTGACCTCCTTCCTGGCGGCCCTGGGGTTTGCGGGCGCGGCCTGGTGGATGCTCCGCAGCGAGGCCGCCCCCAATGCCTGGCTCTACTACACCACCTGCGGCTTCATCGGCATCCTGACCGCGCAAGCCTTCGTGTACATCACCCAGTACTATACCGAGTACAAGTATCGCCCCGTCCTCTCCATAGCCGAGGCCTCTAAGACCGGCCCGGCCACGAACATCATCTCGGGCATCGCGGTGGGTCTGGAGTGCACGGCCATCCCGATCATCGTCATCGGCGCGGCCATCCTCACCTCCTATAAACTGGGCGTCATGGCGCTGGGCCCGACGGCAGGCGTCACCGGAGGGCTCTTCGGCACCGCCGTCGCCACCATGGGCATGCTGGGGACCGCGGCCTACGTCCTGGCCATGGACACCTTCGGCCCCATCACGGACAACGCGGGCGGCATCGTGGAGATGTCGCACCAGCCCGAGGAGATTCGCAAGAAGACCGACCGCCTCGACGCGGTGGGCAACACCACCAAGGCCCTGACCAAGGGCTATGCGATAGGCTCGGCGGCCTTGGCGGCCTTCCTGCTCTTCTCGGCCTACCTAGACGAGGTCTACAACTACACCGGCCGGCGCATCGGCGTGGACCTCTCCAAGCCCGAGGTCTTCATCGGCGCCATGCTCGGCGCCATGCTGGTCTTTCTCTTCTCCTCCATGGCGATCAAGGCCGTGGGCGAGGCGGCCCAGACCGTCATCGCCGAGGTTCGCCGCCAGTTCAAGGAGAAGCCCGGCATCATGAAGGGCACGGAGGACCCGGACTACGGCCAATGCGTGGACATCGTCACGATCGGCGCCCTCAAGCAGATGATCCTGCCCGGCCTGCTCGCCACCGCGGGGCCCGTTCTCGTCGGTCTCTTCATGCGCATGTTCATCACCGAGACGGACAAGACCATCGCGGCCGAAGCCGTGGCGGGAATGCTCATGGTCGGAACCATCACCGGCATCTTGATGGCATTGTTCTTCAACAACGCGGGCGGCGCCTGGGACAACGCCAAGAAGTACATCGAGACGGGCGTTTTGGGCGGCAAGAAGTCCGACGCCCACAAGGCGGCCGTCGTCGGCGACACCGTCGGAGACCCGTTCAAGGACACCGCGGGCCCGTCCCTTCACGTCCTCATCAAGCTTCTCGCGACCATCACCCTCGTCCTGGCCCCTCTTTTCCTTTAAACTGCAGCAGGAGGAACCACATATGACGGATACTCTCGTTCAGAAGGACGCGCCGGACTTCAAAGCGGAGGCGCTGGTAGGCAAGGGTTTCAAGGAGATATCCCTCTCCGATTATAAAGGAAAGTGGGTCGCGCTGTTCTTCTACCCGCTTGACTTTACCTTCGTCTGTCCGACGGAGATCGTCGCGTTCTCCGAGCGCTACGAGGACTTCAAGAAACTGGGCTGCGAGGTCCTGGGTTGTTCGGTGGACTCCAAGTTCACCCACCTGGCCTGGACCAACACGGCCCGCAAGGAAGGGGGCCTGGGCGCGATCAAGTATCCCCTGCTGTCCGACCTCACCAAGAAGATCGCCCGCGACTACGGCGTGCTGGTCAATGACGCCCTGGCCCTGCGCGGCCTGTTCCTCATCAACGCCAAGGGCAAGGTCGTCTACGCCGTCGTCCATGACCTCGGCGTGGGACGTTCGGTCGACGAGACCCTGCGAGTGCTGGCGGCCTTCCAACAGACCGAGAAGACCGGAGAGGTCTGCCCGGCCAATTGGTCCGAAGGCAAGAAAACCATGAAGCCCGACCCGGCCAAGTCCAAGGAGTACTTCGCGACCGTCGCCTGAGCCGTTGCGGCGCCAGAGCCCCGGCCCGTCAATTCCGGCCGGGGCTCGCTATTCCCCCCTAATTTTCCCCCTTCCCGACCCCACCAGAAAGTGGTAGGATTTACGGCGATTAAGGAGAACAAATGCAACCTGCCGCCCCGAACCCCCTGATGAATCTGGCGCCCATCGTGGCCATCTTCGCCATCTTCTACTTCCTGCTCATCCGCCCCCAGCAGAAGCAGCAGAAGGAGCATGAGGCGATGCTCAAGAACCTCAAGGCCGGCGAAAAGATACTCACGACCGGCGGCCTGTACGGCGTCATCACGGGCTTCAAGGGAGACGATCTCGAGGTCCAGTTCTCCCAGACCGTGAAGCTCACCGTTGCCCGCTCCGCCGTCGCCCGGCTCGTCTCCTGCGAGACATCCGCCGCGGTCGCCGCCTAAACCCGACCGGGAAGTCCAAGGATATCCCCATGTCCAAGACCCAGACGAAATGGATAGGCCTGCTCGCCCTCGTCGTCGGCGCCCTCTTCATGCTCTACCCTTCCATCAACTGGTACTCCCTCGACGCCGTAGAGCGAGCTAAACTCGAGGCTCTGCGCGAGCGCCCGAAGTACTTGGTGAACCTGGGCCTCGACCTGAAGGGCGGCACCCACATGGTCATGGAGCTCGAGGTCGATAAGCTGGACGCCAAGACCCCCCTCAACGACGCCATGAGCCAGGCGATCGAGATCCTCCGCAACCGCATCGATCAGTTCGGCGTGGCCGAGCCCCTCATCGTGCGGCAGGGCGCGCGCTGGATCGTCGTCCAGTTGCCCGGCGTGACCGACTCCGTGCACGCCAAGGAACTCGTCGGCAAGACCGCGATGCTCGAGTTCCGCATGGTTGACGACACGGAGAAGGGTCGAACGGAACTCAATAAGATCCTCGAGCTCGGCAATCCTTTCGACGCAAACGGCGTCGTGAGCCCCGCCGCTGCCAAGCTCGTCCCCGAGGGGCTGGTCCTCTTCAAGGGCAAGGACAGCGCCATGTACCTCCTGCAAAAGGAGTCGCCGCTGACCGGCGCGTCCCTGGAGACCGCCAAGGTGGAGACCGGCGGCGAATACGGGCTGCCCGTCGTGGCCTTCAAGTTCAAGCCGGAAGCCGCGGGCAAGTTCGCGGCGCTCACCGCCGCCAACGTCAACAAGCACATGGCCATCGTGCTCGACGGCATCGTCTACTCCGCGCCCGTCATCAAGGGCCGCATCTCCGGCGGCTCGGGCATCATCGAGGGCCAATTCACCCCCGAAGACGCCAAGTCGCTGGCCATCGTCCTGCGCGCGGGCGCCCTGCCCGCGCCCGTCAAGGTCATCGAGGAACGCGTCGTCGGCCCCACGGTCGGAGAGGACTCCATCAAGGACGGCGTGCGCTCGGGCGCGATCGGGTTCATCCTGGTCGTCCTTTTCATCATCATCTACTACCGCGCCTCCGGCCTGGTCGCGGTCATCGCCCTGGGCCTGAACCTGGTGCTGTTGGTCGCGATCATGGCCTATCTGCGCTCGACTTTGACCCTGCCGGGCATGGCCGGCATCATCTTGTCGCTCGCCATGGCCGTCGACGCGAACGTCCTGATCTTCGAGCGCATCCGCGAGGAGCTGAGGCTGGGCAAACCGGTCAAGACCGCGCTCTCCGTGGGCTATGATCGCGCCTTCTCGGCCATCCTGGACTCCCATATGACCTCGCTCATCTCCTCGGTGTTCCTGTTTCAGTTCGGCACGGGACCCATCAAGGGTTTTGCCGTTACCTTGACCATCGGCCTGATCCTCTCGCTCTTCACGGCGATCGTGATCACGCGGATGATCTTCGACTACTACCTCGAAAACAACGAGGTCGAGGAGCTCTCGATCTAATGGAACTTTTCAAAAAACCCAACATCGACTTCATCGGACTGAGATGGATTCCCATAGGCGCGTCCGTCGTCGTCATGGTCCTGAGCGTGGCGACCATGACGATCAAGGGCTTCAACTACTCGATCGAGTTCACCGGGGGCTCCTTGGTGCAGGTGAGCTTCCCCGCCTCATCAAAGGTGGACGTCGACGGCGTGCGCAAGGCCCTCGAGGCGGCCGGCGTGAGCTCCGAGATCCAATCCGTCCAGGGCGAGCGCCCGACCTTCATCCTGCGAGAGAAAGGCACGGACACCGCCGCGGTGGACGCCTTCGTAACCAAGATCCTGGACGCCCTGCGCAAATCGTATGCGGGCGTCGAGCCGAATCTGGACCGCAAGGACGTCATCGGCCCCGTCGTGGGAAAGGACCTGCGCCGCCGCACGGTCTGGGCCATCCTCTTGAGCCTCCTCGGCATCGTGGTCTACGTCGCCTACCGCTTCGAGAACCCTATCTGGGCCATCGCGGGCGTGCTGGCGCTCTTCCACGACGTGATCGGCGTCTCCGGCCTCTTCTCCTTTCTCGGTCTGCCCATGGACCTGCTCATCGTCACGGCGCTGCTGACCATCGCCGGATACTCGATTAGCGACACCATCGTCATCTTCGACCGGATGAGAGAGAAGCTGCGCACGACCCGCGGCATCCCCCTGGCCGAACTCATCGACTCGTCGATCAACGAGACTTTGTCGCGCACCATCATTACGGTCTTGACCGTCCAGATCGTAAGCCTGGTCCTGCTCTTCGCGGGCGGGCCGGTTCTTCGGAACTTCGCGCTGGCCATGGTCGTCGGCAACCTCCTGGGGACCTACTCCTCCATCGCCGTGGCCGCGCCCCTCGTCTACGAGTACCAGACGCGCTTCGGAGGTCGCCGGCACAAGTGAGGAAGATCAAGAGCTTCAAGCTCATCCTGCGGCCTCACGAGGTCAAGAGGCGCGCGAAGAAGGCAGGCCTCGACCTTGAGACCGCGGGCCTGGGTGATCCCGCCCTCGCCAAGCTCCTGGAGCGCCTCGCCAAGGCGCTCGCGCCCGGCGTCCTCTTCGATACTTTCGGGTCCGCGGACCCCGACCAGTCAATCCTCTCCCCCATGCCCGGCTTGGCCTACAGCCTCATCCTGGCCGGCCTGGGCGAGGCCTTCACGCCCGTGCGCGCCGCGCAGACCGGCGTGCCGGAGGGCCTCTGGCCCCTGCTTGAAGAGGCCGCCCTCGACGAGTCAGTGCGCTTCGCGTCGGGGATCATCGCCGACGAGGCCGAGCAGGACAACTGCGAACTGTCTCCCCTCACCCCGCTGGCCGAAGTCGCGGCGCTGGAGGCCGTGGTGCGAAAACTCGACGGCGTCAAGCTCGGCATCTCGTTCCAGGACGGGAAGCTTTTCCCCGCGGCCTCGCTCGCGGTGAGCCTCTCCTGGCTCGCCAAGTCCAAAGCGAAGGGCCGCTCAAAGTAGTGCTCCAGGCGCTCGGCGCCTGCCTCGCCTACGCCTACGTCTCCTTCGTCGGGCTCACGACGCGACTGAGCGTCGTTCGGGGAGATAGCCGCGAACGCCTGCGCTCGCGGGGCCGCCGCTTCATTTACGCCTGCTGGCACCAGCGCCAGATATACTTCACCTACCTCCACCGCGGCGCGGGCGCCGCCGTGCTCGTCAGCCGCTCCCGGGACGGGGAACTGATCGCTAAAATCCTGGAACTTTCGCGCCTCGCGACGATTCGCGGCTCGTCCTCGCGCGGAGGCGCTGCGGCCGTGCGGGAGATGATGGAGGCCGTCCAGTCCGGCCTCGACATCGCCATCACCCCGGACGGGCCGCGGGGCCCCGCGCGCGAGGTCAAGGAGGGCGCGCTCTTCCTGGCCCAGAGCCTGGGCATTCCCATCCTGCCCCTGACTTGCGCCCTGTCGCGCAAAATCGTCGTCAAGAAGGCCTGGGACCGCTTCCATTTTCCCCTCCCCTTCGGGCGCGTCGCCGTTGTCTACGGCGAACCCATCGAGGTGCTTCCCCACGACGACCTGAAGGCCAAGGCCGCCGAGCTCAAGGCCGTCCTCGACCGCCTCACCGACGAGGCGGACGCCCTCGTCTCGTGATCCGGCTCCTCCTGGCCCTCGAGACCCTGCTCGCACCCTTCGTCGGGCTAGGCGTCGTCGCCGTATTCTCCTTCTCACGGCGCCGAGGCCTGATCGCGGGGCTGATCGCGGAACTGCCGGAGCGCTTGGGAGGTCTCTGCGCCGAGGGCCGCGCCAAGCTCTCCGGACGGCGCGTCTGGTGGTTTCACGCGGCGTCGGCGGGAGAGGTCGGCGGACTGGCCCCCCTCCTCGAGGAGCACGCCGCGCGGCCGGGCGCTCCCGCGATCTTTCTCACGACCATGACCGCGGCGGGACGGGAGGCCGCGCGGCGCCTGCCTTCGGTCGCCTGGGCCCAGTTGGCGCCGGTCGACGCGTGGCCCTGCGTGTCGCGCCTGCTCGGCGCGCTGAGGCCGGAGCGCCTGGTGCTGGCGGAGACGGAGCTGTGGCCGACGCTCATCCTACTCGCCGCGCGCTCGGGACTGCGCCCGGCGCTGGTCAACGCGCGCCTCACCGGGCGCACGACGGTCCTGCGCCCGCTCACGCGGATTCTCGCCCCCGTGCTCGCCTGCCTGGAGGCAGTCGGAGCGCAGAGCGAGCCCGAGGCGGAGCGCTTCCGCGCTCTCGGCGTGCCGCGCGAGCGCGTCCGCGTGACCGGCAACTGCAAGTACGACCGGGGCGAGGTCCCGTCCGCCGCCGCCGAGACCGACGAGCGCCTGCGTCTGTTGGGCTGGAAGGACGCCCCCCTTTTCGTGGCTGGGAGCACGCACCCGGTCGAGGAGGACGCCGTCCTGGCGGGATATCTCCAGGCCAAATCCATAAGACCCGAGTTGAGGCTCATCCTGGCCCCGCGCCATCCCGAGCGCGCGGCCGAGGCCTGGCGCGCGCTCATGGACGCGTCCTTGCGCGCGCAGCTCTGGAGCCGGCTCGGGCCCGATTCGACGGCCCTGGAAGGATCCGAGGCCCTGCTCGTAGACGAGATGGGGCCTCTGCCCTCGCTATTTGCCCGCGCTAGGGTCGCCTTCGTCGGCGGCACGCTCGTCGCGGTCGGCGGACACAACCTCCTCGAACCCGCCCTGGCCGCGGTCCCCGTCCTCTTCGGACCCCACACGGGGCACATTTCGGCTCCGGCCGACCTTCTGGAGGCCGGGGGCGGAGGCTTCCGTGTCCGGAACGCCGCGCAGATCGCGGATCGCCTCGTGGAGCTGCTCTCAGACGCCGGGCGCGCCCGCGCCGCCGGCGCCAAGGCCCGGAGCGCCGCGCAGACCCTGCGCGGCGCCACCACGAGAACCGCGGCCCTTCTCGAAATGATAAAATAACGGTTGTCTCATCGAATCCTCGTCGTGCGCCTCTCCTCTCTTGGGGACGTCATCCTGACGGGCCCGGTCTATAAGAATCTCAAGGCCCATTGGCCAGACTGCCGCGTCTGCGCGCTGGTCAAACCCCAGTTCGCGGCCGTGCTGAAGGGCCATCCCGGCGTCGACGAGGTCATCGCCTACCGGGGTTTGGCGGACGCGCTCGCGCGCATCCGCGCGGGCCGCTTCACCCACCTCCTCGACCTGCACGCCACCCTGCGCTCCTGGCTGATCCGGCGCCTGTCCGGTATCCCGGAGCAGTCGGTCTACCGCAAAGACGCCTTGGCGCGTCGACTCTTCGTGGCCTTTGGCGTGGCGTCCCCCTCTCTCCAACGCCACGCCGTGGACCGTTACCTGGAAGCCCTCGCGGTCTGGGGCGTACCGGCCCCGATGCGCGCCCTCTCCCCGGCGGACTGGGGCGCGCGCGCGGATGCGCCCTCCCCGCGCCGAGTCGTCGTCCTACAGACCTCCTTTCTGGGAGACAGCCTGCTCACCCTGCCCCTCCTGCGTCGCCTCAAGGAAAGCCTGCCGGGCGCGACGCTCGCGGTCCTGACTCTCCCCAAGCACGCCGAGGTCTTCCGCGGCAATGCCTGGGTCGACGAGGTCCTGCTCGACGACAAGCGCGGCGAGCACGCGGGTTTGGCGGGCCTCTGGCGCATCGCCCGGCGGCTTAAGCGCCGCTCCTTCGACCTCGCCGTCATCCCCCACCGATCCTTGCGCTCGACTTTGCTGGCGTGGCTGGCGGGCGTGCCGCGGCGCGTGGGCTTCTCCTCCAGCGCGGGGAGCTTCCTTCTCACCGACCGCGTTCCGTTCTCCTGGCTCGCCCACGACTTGGAGAGAAACCTCGCCCTCGCCCGCCCCCTGGGAGCGGCGAGCGCGCCGGCGCGAGACGAAGAGCGCTACATCGAGCCTTCCTCGCTCGGCTGCGAACTGTCGCGTCTGCTCGCCGAGAAGGACCTCTCCTCGACGGATCGGCTGGTCGGAGTGCATCCCGGCGCCGCCTGGAGTACGAAGAGATGGCTGCCCGAGCGTTTCGCGGAGCTCTGCCGCCGTCTGGCGCGCGCGGGTTTCAAGCCGGTGCTGGTGGGCGGCCCCGCGGACGCGCCCCTCGGCGCCGAAATCGCTCGGGCCTCCGGCGCGGCCGACCTCACGGGCAAGACCAGCCTTGAGGACCTTAAGTCCCTGATGGGAAGGTTCTCCCTCTTCGTGACCAACGATTCCGGACCCATGCACCTGGCCGCGGCGGCGGGCGTGCCGGTCGTGGCCGCCTTCGGCGCGACCACGCGGGAATTGGGCTTCTTTCCGTATGGGGCCGCGCACCGCGTCGTAGAGGCCGAACTCTCCTGCCGCCCCTGCGGCCTTCACGGCGCGCGCGCCTGCCCGCAAGGACACTTCCTGTGCATGAGGCTCGTCACCGTCGATCTCGTCTGGGACGCCTGCCGAGCGGCCCTGGGCGCGGGAACCGCGAAGTGAATATCGTCCACCTCGAAGACGAACCCTGGGACTCAGGCATCGCCCATTACGCCGTGACGCTGGCCGCTCAGCAAGCAAGCCGCGGCCACCGCGTTGAATTCTGGGGCGCGAACGATTCTCCCGTGCTCAAGGACGCAGCCGCGCGCGGCCTGCCGGTGCGCGCGTGGCAGCCCGGCCCCGCGGGCTGGCTGCAGATTCCCTCCCTGCGCCGGAAGATAAAGGCCTTCTTCCCGCAAATCCTCAACGCGCACACGGGTTCCTCCCATGCTCTCGCGCTGATGATTGCCCCCAAGGGGGCGGCCGTGGTGCGCACTCGCGGCGACGCGCGGCCGGTCATGGCCACCTCGCTGACCCGCTGGTCGGCCCGGCGCACCCAGGCCTTCATTGCGGCCAACAGAGCCATCGCGGCCCAGATCTCCTCCTCTTTCCCGCAAGCTCGCGTCAGCCTCGTCTGCCAGGGGATCGAAGGTCCCGACGCGAATGCCCCGATGCCGGGCGGACCCGTGGTAGGGATGATCGCGCGCTTCGACCCCGTCAAGGGTCACGGTTATCTTTTCGACGCGGCTCGGATTCTCAAACCGAGAGTGCCTCACTTGAAAGTCATCTGCGCCGGCGAGGGCAGCCTGCTCGAGCGGCTGCGCTGGCAGCTCAAGCCCCTGGGCCTGGACGCCACCGTGCTCCTGCCCGGGCGCGTGCCCGACAAGTGGGTGTTCCTCTTAGGCTGCCGCATCGGAGTGACGGACTCCACGGGCTCCGAGGCGGTCAGCCGCGCGGCGCTGGAGTGGATGGCCGCCGGGCGCCCGCTGGTCGCGACCCGCGTCGGGTGCCTCCCCGACCTCGTCGAGGACGGAGTCACCGGGCTCTTGGCGCCCCCCGGCGACGCCGCCGCCCTGGCTTCGGCCGTGAAGTCGCTTCTCGACGATCCCGCCCGCGCCGAGGCGATGGGCGCGCGGGCCCGCGAACGATGGTCGCTCATGTTCTCGCTTGATGCGTTCTATCTGGCGACCCAGGACGTCTATGGCGAGGCGCTCGACTCTCTTTCACGTTGACGGCGAGCGCGGCCTGCGGGGCGGGGAGCGGCAGCTCCTGTACCTGGCGGCGGCCATGCGCGCGCGCGGCCGCCGCAACGTCGTCTACTGCCGCGCCGGCCAGGAACTGGAAGGCGAGGCCCGCCGCCTGGGCTTCGAGGTCCGCACGCTCCCTTTTCTGGGCGAAGGCGACTTGTTCTCCGGCGTGAAGCTGGCCGCAGACGCCCGTCGCGAGAATGCCGTGCTCCACGCGCATACCGCTCACGCCGCCGGCGCCTGCGCTTTCGCCTCTTTGGCCGGAGTCCCTTTCGTGGCGCATCGCCGCGTCGACTTTCCCGTCGGGGCGCTCGCCCGGGCACTGAAGTACGAGTTTGCGGCAAAGACGGTCGCCGTCTCCGAGGCCATCGCGAAAATCCTGCGCGACGGCGGCCTGTCGAAAGAAAGGATCGCCGTGGTGCCGGACGGACTGCCGGTGGACGCCGAGGAGAGCTCTTGGTGCGGGGTCGAGCCGGAGCGTTTTAAGCCGCCGACGACCGAGCAAAGAATGGACTATCGCCGGATGCTCGCGGCGGAGCTTCGCATCGATCCGGCGATGGCTTGGGTCGGCAATCTCGCCGCCCTCGTTGCCCACAAGGACCACGACACCCTGCTCGCCGCCGCGCTCATCATCCTGCTCAAGCGTCCCGGGACGCGCTTTCTCGTCGCCGGACGCGGACCGGAGGAGTCGCGCCTCAAGCAGAGAGCGCGGCGCATCGGCCTGGAGGGGAAGGTGCTGTTCGTCGGTCATCGCCCCGACCCGCTCCCCCTCCTCAAAGCTCTCGACGTCTACGTCCAGTCGTCGTGGGGCGAAGGCATGGGTTCCGTGCTCATCGAGGCCGCGGCCTGCGGCGTGCCCCGCGCCGCCACGACGGCCGGAGGCATCCCGGAGGTCGTCGTGGACGGCGAGACCGGCCTGCTCGTCTTGCCTCGCAACCCGCAGGCTCTGGCCGACGCGCTCATCAAGCTCCTCGATGACGGCGCGCTCGCGCGCCGCCTGGCCGCCGAGGGTCTCAAGCGCCTGCCGCGCTTCGGCCTGAAGCGGATGGCCGCGGATATGGAGAAGATCTATGACGCCGTCGATTAGCGCGATTCTCATCGCCAAGGACGAGGAGGCCGACCTTCCCGGCTGCCTGAAGAGTCTCCAGGGCCTGGCGGTCGAGGTCGTCATCGTCGTGTCCGAGGACACGACGGACCGGACCGAGGAGATCGCCCGCGCCGCGGGCGCCCGGGTCCTCCTGCGACGTTTCGATGATTACGCGTCTCAGCGCCAGGCCGGTCTCGACGCGGCGAGAGGCGAATGGTGCCTCTGGATCGACCCGGACGAGAGGGTCTCCGCGGCGCTCGCAGCGGAAATCCGAGCGGCGCTGTCGGGCCCCGCCTCGGCCGGAGGCTACGACATCTCCTTCGAAGTCGTTTTTCTCGGCCGGACCCTCCGGTGGGGCGGCCTCGGCTGCGAGAAGCATCTGCGCCTCTTCCGGCGCTCCCAAGCGCGCTTCGTCGGCGGCGCCCTGCACGAGGGCATCGTGGTCGACGGCCTCCTCGGCCGCTTGAAGGGCGTCATCGTCCACGAGCCCTACCGCGACATCTCCGACTATCTCTCCAAGCTCGACCGCTACACGACGCTGGCCGCTCGCAAGCGCTTCCAGGCGGGCCGGCGATCCAGCCCCCTGCATCACCTGATACTGCCTTGGAATTTCTTCTCCCGCGCCGTCCTCAAGCTCGGCGTCCTGGACGGCTACCCCGGCCTGGTTTGGGCGGGGTTGGCTGCGTGCCACAGCTGGCTCAAGTCCATGAAGCTCCGGGAGCTTGAGCTTCGGCGTTTCAGCAAAAGGGCTCCAAATTTGGCAGACTGAGGCGGCCGAATGATATCCGAATCCCTGGCCCTGCTCGCAGCCGCCGCCGCGGCCGGCGCCCGATGGAACTGGTGGCGTCCCGTCGTGTCCGGCGGCCTGCCGACGCTGATGTACCATAAGATCGGAGACCCCCCTCCGGGCTCCACGCTCGCCAAACTCTGGGTCTCCGCCGCGGATTTCCGCCGCCAGATCTCCTATCTGAAGGAACACGGCTACACCTCCATCACCTTCGCGGACTGGCGCGACGCAGAGAAGGGTCTCACAACCTTGCCGGAGAAGCCCGTCCTCATCACCTTCGATGACGGGTACATGAACAATTTCGAGCTGGCCTATCCGATCCTGCGCGAGTCCGGCATGAAGGGCTGCGTCTTCCTGGTCTGCGAGACCATGGACGGCCACAACTCTTGGCACGATCCGGCGCTGGAGCCGTGGCTGAAGATGCTGACCTGGGCGATGGTCCGAGAGATGCAGGATTGCGGCGTCATCGAGTTCGGCTCGCACACGATGCGGCACCGCAGCCTGGCGTCGATCCCCCTCGATGAGGCCCGCTGGGAATTGACCGAGAGCAAGAAGCGCCTGGAGGACAAGCTCGGCCGCGAGATGCTCGGCTTCGCCTATCCGTACGGGGCGGGCGCCTACCAACCCGAGGTCCGCGCGGCGGCGCTCGCCGCCGGTTACCGCTTCGACTTTTCGATCAAGCAGGGGATCTCCCGCCTGCCTTGGGACCGCGAGAAGGAGGCCGTGCGGCGCTTGCTCATCCGCGGCGACGACACGATGGTCGATTTCCACCTGAACATGACGCGCGGGCGCGCGCGCCTTTGATGCCTCCCGAGGCCCCCAAGAGCATCCTCGTCGTCCAACTGCGCCGCCTCGGCGACGTGATCCTGGCCACCCCGGCGCTGGAGGCCCTCAAGAATCGCTTTCCCGGCGCCAAGCTCGACTTCCTCGTCGAGGCTCCGGGAGCCGAGGCCGTCGCCGGCAGCCCGGCCATCGACGAAACGCTGGTCTACGACGCGAAGGGCCCCGCGAGCGCGCTCGCCTGGGCGTTCAAGATCCGCGCGCGCCGCTACGACTGGATCATCGACTTCCTCGCCAATCCCCGCACCGCCGTCCTGACCGCGCTCTCCGGCGCGCTGGTCAAGGCCGGCCCCGCGCACGTATCCCGTCGCTGGGCCTACAACCACCGCATGGTCCAGTCTCCGAGGGCTTGTTACGCCGCCGCGGAAAAAGTCCTCTGGCTCTCGGGGCTGGGAGTCCTTGCCGAGGACGCCCCGGCGCTGCCGCGCATTCACCTGGCGCCGCGCCCCGCGACCCCCGAGAACGTGGTCGGGCTTGCGCCTGCTTCGAGAAAGATCACCCGTCGCTGGCCGGCCTCGTCCTACGGGCGGCTCGGCAAACTGCTGCACGACAAGCACGGCTGCCGGCTCAAGGTGTTCTGGGGCCCGGGCGAGAAGGACCTGGCCGACGAGGTCGTGCGCGCCGTCGGCGGGAGCGCGCTCGCGATTGCCGAAACGCGTTCGATCTCGGACCTCGCCCGCGAGCTCGTCTCGTGCCGGGTGCTGGTCGCCAATTGCGCGGGACCCAAGCACGTCGCCGTGGCGCTCGGCGTGCCGACCGTGACGATCCACGGGTCCTCGGATCCCGCCTCCTGGACTCCGCCGCATCCCGACCACCGCTTCGTGAGAATCGAGGAGTTGGCGTGCATCGGCTGCCGTCTCAACGAGTGCCCCTACCATCTCGAATGTCTTCGCCAGCTCTCGGTCGAGCGCGTCTTGCCGGTCGTCTCGGAGCTCCTGGCCCGCTCGCAGGCGACCCCATGACCGAGCACAGCGCCTGGAACAAGCGGCGCTCCCTCCTCAAGAAGACCCTTCCCGGGAGGGTCTTGCTCGGCGCCGCCTGCCTGGCTTACGGCGCGGGCGTGCTCGGGCGCCGGCTCCTCTACGACCTGAAGATCCTCAGGCGCAAGCGCCTGGATGCCCAAGTGATTTGCGTGGGCAACCTGACGGCCGGCGGCACGGGCAAAACCCCGGCCGTCCTTCTCGCGGCTGAAACCCTGCGCCGCCGCGGCCACGAAGTGGCCGTCCTCTCGCGCGGCTACGGGCGCAGCGCGCCGAGAAAGGAAGTCGCCGTCCTCCTGGACGGGCGCCACACCGACTGGCGGCTGTGCGGCGACGAGCCCTGGATGATCCACCAGTCTCTCCAGGGATTGGGCGTGCCCGTGCTGGTCTGCCCAGACCGGGCCAAGGCGGGCGAGCTCGCCGTCGAGATGTACGGCAGCCGGGTGCTCATCCTCGACGACGGCTTCCAGCACCTCAAGCTGCACCGCGACCTCGACGTGGTCCTGGTCAACGCGCGAAACCCCTTCGGCGGGCGCCGCCTCCTCCCTTTGGGAGACCTGCGCGAGCCCCTCTCGGCCCTGCGTCGCGCGCAGATGGTCATCATCACGCACGCCGATCGCGTCACGGCGTCCGAACTCTCTCTTCTGCGCGAGGAGATCTGGAAGGTCCATGCGGGAGTCAAGCTCCTTGAATCCGCGCACAAGGCCGACCATGTCCTGGACGTGCGCACGGAGAAGAAATACCCCCTCTCTCTCCTGAGGGGGAAGTCGGTGGCCGCCCTCTGCGGATTGGGCGACCCTCTCTCGTTTGAAGCTCAGTTGGAGGAACTCGGCGCCGAGCTCGCCCAGGCCTGGCGCTACCCGGACCACCATCCCTACACCGAGAGGGAAATGATATCCATTGAGGCCTTGCGCGGCGGCCTGCCCCTGGTGACCACATTCAAGGACTTCGTGCGCCTGCCCGGAAACTGGCGCGATATCCTTAAGGGAGAGGTATTGGTCCTGGGCATCAAGCTCGTGATCCTCAAGGGCAGAAACGTCTGGATCGACACGCTCGATGCGCTGGCCAAGGACGCCGGGAAGCAGCCGTGAGCCGTCGCTCAGCCCTCCTCAGCCTAGCCGCGGCACTCTCGGCCTGCGCCGTTCACCGCATGGCCATCGATCCCGCGCCGACCCTGCCCGACCTTGCCGCCACGGCGCCCGCGGTCTCTCCAGAGCCGGCGCTCGCGCCGGCCCCGAGTCCGGCGACGCCCGTCTCTGCGGCTGCGGCCTCCAACCCGGCGGCCGAGTCGCCCTCGGTCCAGACGGTTAAGAGACGCGCCTGGGGCCGCGTGTCGATTACGACCGCGGTGCTCTCCCCCTCTCAACTCATGGGCCCGGATGTCCCTTATTCCTCCGCCTTCATGCGCCTGCCCGTCTTCCCGGAGAAGATCGTCCTGCAGGTCTCCTGGGGGCTGCTCAGCGTGGGCGAAGCCACCCTCACCGTGGACAAGATCGTAACCTTCAACGGACGCCCGGCCTACCACATCGTCAGCGAGGCCCGTTCCAACTCCTTCTGCGACTCCTTCTATCCGGTTCGCGACCTTAATGAATCCTGGCTCGACGCCCGCACGCTGACTTCTCTCGGTTATTCCAAGAAACTGCGGGAAGGGCGTTTCTTTCGCGACGAGTGGGTGCTCTACGACCGCGACGCGGGAACGTTCATCGCGCGCCGCACCGACCGCGACGGCAACTTCGCCGTGCGCACCGGCACCATCCCGGCCTCGGTCCAGGACATCCTCTCCAGCGTCTACTTCGTGCGAGCCCAGGAGCTCAAGAACGGCGACCAGGTTGTGGTGGACGTCAACACGCCGGACAACTGGCCCCTCGTGGTGAAAGTGACCTCCCGAGAGCAGGTTGAAACCCCCGCGGGCCGCTTCTCCTCGGTCCTCGTCGAGCCCGCCATGCGCCGGGAAGGGCTGTTCGTCCAGAAGGGCAAGCGCCTGCGTCTCTGGCTTTCGGACGACGCGGCCAGGCGGCCGCTGCTGATGAAGGTCGAGGTCTTCTTCGGCCATGTCACGGCGGTCGTGCGCGAAATGATATGATGCCTTCCCGTAAGATGCGCAAAGAGCTTCTGCGAACCCTCGCCAGATTCCACGGGCGGCGCGTGCTCGTCGTCGGTGATCTCATGCTGGACCAGTACGTCCGCGGCACGGTCGGCCGCATCTCGCCTGAAGCGCCCGTCCCCGTCGTGCGCGTGACGGGCGAGACCAGCATCCCCGGAGGGGCCGGCAACGTCGTCAACAACCTGGCCTCCCTCGGCGCCTCGGTCTCGGTCGTCGGCGTCATCGGCGAGGACGAGGCCGGTCGGCGACTGGCCGAGCAGTTCCGCTCCAAGGGCGTGGACATGGAAGGAGTCTGCGTCGACGTGGATCGCCAGACCACGCAAAAGTGCCGCGTGGTCGCCGAACGCCAGCAGGTCGTGCGCTTCGACCGGGAGACCACGGGCCCCCTCTCGCACGCCACGCAGACGCGCCTTCTGGCCGGCCTCGCGGAGGAACTTCCCAGGACCGAGGCCGTCATCTTCTCCGACTACGGCAAGGGCGTCATCGGCCCGCGCCTGCTGGCCCTCGCCATAGGCGCCGCCAACCGCAGGAAAATCCCCCTGACCGTGGACCCCAAGCCGGAGCACTTCCGCAGCTATAAGGGCGTCACCTGCGTGACCCCGAACACGGCCGAGGCCTGGGCCTGCATGCGCCGCGAGCCCAAACCGGGCCAGGACGCTCTCGTGGCCTTGGGCCGCGAGATTCTCCGCATGCTCAGGAGCCGCTCGGCGCTCATCACCCGCGGCGCCGAGGGCATGAGCCTCTTCGAAGCGGACGGGAAGGTCACCCACATCCCCACCGTGGCCCGCGAGGTCTTCGACGTCTCGGGCGCGGGCGACACCGTCATCGCCGCCTTCACCCTCGCCCTGGCCGCAGGAGCGCCGCTCGACCGCGCGGCGTCGCTCGCCAACCACGCCGCCGGCATCGTGGTGGGCAAGCTCGGCACCGCCGTCACGGACTGCGCGGAGCTCTCGGAGGCGGTGCGGTGAATCCCTGCCTGATCGTGATCCCGGCCCGCCTGGGCTCCACGCGATTTCCCCGGAAGGTGTTGGCTCGTCTCTCGGGGCGGAGCATGGTGGAGTGGTGCTGGCGAGCCGCCGTGGCCGCAGACCTCGGCCCCGTCCTGATCGCCGCCGACGCTCGGGAAGTCGCCGACGAGGTCCGCCGTTTCGGCGGGCAAGCCGTCATGACTTCCCCCTCCTGCCCTTCGGGCTCAGATCGCGTTTGGCTGGCTGCCCGCGGCCGTCGAGAACCGATCATTCTCAACTACCAAGGAGATATGCCGCTCTTAAAGGCAGCGACGCTTCGGGCCGTGGTGAAATCGCTGAGTCGCGGCTCGGACATCGCCACCGCCGTCATCCCTCTCGTCGATGAGCGCCGCGCGCGCGACCCGAACGTCGTCAAGGCCGTGCTGGCCGAGAGCGGCCGCTGCCTCTACTTCTCCCGATCCGCCGTTCCATTCCCTCGCGGCGGGGCCCCGGTCCGCCGCTGGGAACACCTGGGATTGTATGCCTATCGCCGCGAGGCCCTGCGCCGATTCGTCGCCCTGCCCCCATCCGAGCTCGAGAGGACGGAGAAGCTCGAACAGTTGCGCGCGCTGGAGGCCGGAATGACGATGCGCGCCGCGGTCGTCTGCGAGCGCCCGGTCTCCGTCGACGTGCCCGCAGATCTTCGACGCGCCCAACGACTCCTCCTCCGAGGCAACCAATGACCAAGTACATCTTCGTGACGGGCGGCGTCGTCAGCTCGCTCGGCAAGGGCATCTCCGCCTCCTCCATCGGCAAGCTCCTCCAGGCCCGGGGCTTGGCGGTGACCATGCTCAAATGCGACCCGTATATCAACGTCGATCCCGGGACGATGAATCCGTTCCAGCATGGGGAAGTGTTCGTCACGGAAGACGGCGCCGAAACGGACTTGGACCTCGGCCATTACGAGCGTTTTCTCAATAAAGAGATGCATCACTACAACAACTTCACGGCGGGACGGGTCTACCAGACCGTCATCGACCGCGAGCGCCGCGGCGACTTCCTGGGGACCACCGTCCAGGTCATCCCGCACATCACCGACGAGATCAAGAACCGCTTTCGGGCCGCCGCCAAGGGCGCCGACGTGGCCATCATCGAGATCGGCGGCACGGTCGGCGACATCGAGAGCCTCCCCTTCCTAGAAGCCGCGCGCCAGATGGGCCTGGAGGCCGGCCGCGACAACGTCCTCTACATGCACGTGACGCTCATCCCATACATCAAGGCCTCCGAGGAGCTCAAGACCAAGCCGACCCAGCACTCCGTGCAGAAGCTGCGCGAGATCGGGATCTCTCCGGACGTTCTCGTCTGCCGCACCGAGAAGCCTCTCGGCGCGGACATGCGGGCCAAGCTCTCCATGTTCTGCTCCGTGCCCAAGGAGTCCGTCATCGAGGCGCCGGACGTCGAGAGCATCTACGAGGTCCCCATGGTCTTCCACAAGCAGGGCCTCGACGACCAGATCATGATGCTCCTGCGCATGCGCACGCAGGCCAAGGACCTCGACAGCTGGGACCGCGTCGTGGACCGGCTCAAGCGCCCCAAGCGCGAGGTGACCATCGCGCTGGCCGGCAAGTATACGGACTACAAGGACGCCTACAAGTCGGTCAACGAGGCCCTCATCCACGGCGGCATCGCCAACGAGGCCAAGGTCGCTATCCGCTTCCTCGATACGACCGACCCTAAGATCTACGAGCAGCTCAAGGACGTCCACGGCATCCTCGTGCCCGGCGGGTTCGGCGACCGGGGCATCGAGGGCAAGATCCGCGTGGCCCAACTCGCGCGCGAGGAGAAGATCCCGTACTTCGGGCTCTGCCTGGGGCTGCAGATCGCGGTCATCGAGTTCTCCCGCAACGTCCTCAAGCTCGCGGGCGCGCACTCCACCGAGTTCGACCCCAAGTCCCGCTATCCGGTCATCGATCTGATGCCCGAGCAGAAGGGCGTCAAGAGCATGGGGGCCACCATGCGCCTGGGCACCTACGAGTGCACGCTCAAGAAGGGGTCGCACGCGCATAGGGCCTACGGCGCGCTCCAGATCTGCGAGCGCCACCGTCACCGTTTCGAGGTCAACAACAAGTTTCGAAAACTCCTCGAGGACGCCGGGCTGAGCGTCTCCGGCATCCACGCCCCGAAGAACCTCGTGGAGATCGTCGAGCTCAAGGACCATCCGTGGTTTTTGGCCAGCCAGTTCCACCCCGAGTTCAAGAGCCGTCCCGAGGCCCCGCATCCGCTCTTCCGGGACTTCATCGCGGCGGCCGCGGATCGCGCCGAGACCCAGCGCAGGACCCATGCGCACGCGTGAGGTCCGCGTCGGCTCGGTCGTCTTCGGCGGGGGCCGCCCCGTCGCCTTCATCGGCGGGCCTTGCGTCATCGAGTCAGAGGCGCTTCTTCGCAAGGTCGGCCGGGCGCTCAAGAAGGCCAGCGAGGCGCTGAAGGTCGGCTTCGTGCTGAAGGCCTCCTACGACAAGGCCAACCGCACGTCGGTGAAGTCGTACCGCGGTCCCGGAATGGAGGAAGGCCTCCGCCTCCTCGCCAAGATCGGCGCGGAACTGGGCGTGCCCGTCGTCACCGACGTCCATGAGCCCTCTCATGCGGCCGTGGCCGCCCGCTACGTGGACATGCTCCAGGTTCCGGCCTTCCTGAGCCGCCAGACCGACCTCCTCGCGGCGTGCGGCCGCACCGGCAAGGCGGTCAACGTCAAGAAGGGGCAGTTCCTCTCCCCCTGGGACATGCGCCACGCCGTGGAGAAGATCTATTCGACGGGCAACAAAAACGTCCTCCTCACCGAGCGCGGCTCCACCTTCGGCTATGGGAACCTCGTCGTGGACATGCGCTCCTTCGAGATCATGCGCTCCCTCGGCGTTCCCGTGGTCCACGACGCCACGCATTGCGTCCAGCTTCCCGGCGGCAGCGGCGCGACCACGGGAGGCCAGCGGGAGTTCGTCCGCCCCCTGGCGCGCGCCGCCGCCGCGGTCGGCGTCGACGGGATCTTCTTCGAGACCCACCCCGACCCGGACCAGGCTCTCTCGGACGGCCCCAACTCGCTCTTTCTCGCCGACGCGCCGGACTTCATGCGCGAGGTCCGAGCCTTTGACGCTCTTTCCAAGGAGACCCCCCGATGAAATGCGCGAGTTGCGGAGTCGAGAACAAGGACGCCGCCAAGGCTTGCCGGAAGTGCGGCCGCGACCTGAGCGTGCCCCCGGCGTGGTTCCCGGACGCGCGTTGGCACGTCAAGGCCCTGGGCATCATCTACGCCTGCCTGGTCCTCCTCTACCTAGGCGTTACGACCGTCCTCTCCGGCCTGCCCAAGCCCTATCATCTGCGCAAGATCCCCAGGGAGCTGACGCCGTGGCTCAACCCCGGAGGCAAGGTCCATCTGCCCGAGGGGCAGTTGAAAGCTCCCCCGCGGTCAGCGGCCGTCCCCGCGGGCCGGTGAGACGCTCGGTCCTCGCCGTCCTGCTCGCCGCCGCGTCCTGCGCGCCGCGCAGGGAGCCTGCGCAGGACGGCCGGCGCCAGGTCATCGAGGGTCTGACCTTGAGCCAGTCGATGGGCGGACGACCCTCGTGGACCCTGCGCTCCCGCCTGGCGGTGCTGCACGAAGACGAGCAAGAGGCAGAACTCTCCGCGCCCTCCATGGACTTCTACCGCGACGGCAGGATCGTCTCGCGCGTCGCCGCGCGCGGCGGCGCCGTGGACACCGAGAAGCACGACGTGCGCCTCTCCAGCTCCGTCGTCGTCGACTCCCTCGAAGACCACTCCCGCCTGACGACCGAGGAGCTCCTCTACTCCTGCGCCCGCGACCGGTTCTTCACCTCGGCCGACGTGCGTCTCCAGAGCCCCGAGGGCGTCATGCGCGGGCGCGGGCTGGAATCGTCTCCGGACCTCTCCGAGATCCGCATCTTCGACCAGAGCTCGGTGTTGAACGGCAAACCCCGATGACCCTGCCCCTCCTGCTTCTGGCCGCCTCCTGCGCCGGCGCGCAGCCGCCCGTCGCCGCCGCCGGAAGCGTCGTTCGCAGCAAGGAATGGGTCATCCGTCGCGGCAAGAAGCGCGAGGAGGAGTTCAAGGGGGACGTGCGCTACGAATCCGCAGGCGCCCGGCTCGACGCCGACTGGGCCCTGTATCGTCATGCGACGCGGGATTGGCGGGCCCGCGGCGGCGTCCGCCTGCGCAAGACGCTCAAGGGCGGCGACGAGATCGAGGCGCGCGGGGAATCGGCGCGCCACGATGAGAAGACGCAGGAGGGCGCGCTCGACCCCGCCCCCGGGGGCCGCGTGGACCTCGTGCGCACTCCCTTGGAGGGCGGCCCGGACCGCGGCGAGGCGGGCCGCTTGTCCTGGAAAGGAGAGGAGACCGTCACGCTTTCCAATGGCGCGCGCGTCTGGGGGCCCCGCCTGGAACTGCTGGCCGATTCGGCCCGGTACGAGCGCCCCGAACGCCGCCTCGTGCTGGAGGGGGGCCGCCCCGTCCTGCGCAAGGTTTCGGGCGAGTGGACGACCGCCCTCAAGGCCGACCGCATCGTCGCCGCCGAGGTCCCCCGCCGCGTCGAAGCCATGGGGTCGGTGAGGGGCTGGCTGATCTTCAAGGACCCGGCCAAGCTCAAGGAACCGGCGAAATGAGGCTTGAGGCTCGAGGCATTCGAAAGACCTACGGCGAACGCATGGTGGTCAAGGGACTCTCCCTCCAGGTGAATTCCGGGGAAATCGTGGGCCTTCTCGGGCCCAACGGCGCCGGAAAGACCACCACCTTCTACAGCCTGGCGGGCTTCATCTCCCCCGACGAAGGCGCCATCATCCTCGACGGCCGGGACGTCACCCTGGAGCCCATGTACGCGCGCGCGCGCCTGGGCCTGGGCTACCTCGCGCAGGAACCGACCGTCTTCAAGGGCTTGAGCGTCGAGGAGAACCTGCGCGCGGTCCTGGAGCGCAAGGCGAAGAGCAAGCTCGAGCAGATGCGGCGGGTCAAGGCCCTCCTGGAGGAGTTCGGGCTCTGGGACCTGCGGCGCCAGAAGGCCTGGACGCTCTCCGGCGGCGAGAAGCGCCGCCTGGAAGTGGCGCGCGCCATGATCAGCTCGCCCAGGATCATCATGCTCGACGAGCCTTTCGTCGGCATCGACCCCATCACCGTGGGCGAGCTCAAGACGATCATCCGCAAGCTCGTCGGGCAGGGCATCGGAGTCCTCATCACCGACCACAACGTGCGGGAGACCCTGCCCATCATCGATCGCGCCTACCTCATCTACGACGGGCGCATCCTGGTGGAGGGCACGGCCCAATCCCTTCTCAACGACCCCAAGGCCCGCGAGCTTTACCTGGGCATGGACTTCACCATCTAAGTCGCGACCCCTTGGCTGCAGGCGAAGACGAAGGTGCGAGCGCGGGGCGCGCGCGCTCGCAAAACGCCCAGGTTCTCGTCGGCGTCCAGCACCTTGCCGTCGCGGTCGACCGCGACCCATTGGCCTTGGTACGTCTCGAGCACGCCCCAGATCGCCTGTCCCATGCGGACAGACTATGAAAGCCGCGTTGCCGACTTGTTACAAGTCCGTCTAGGTGAATATCTCGAGGTGGGCGTGGAGACCGGCGCCGCGGGCGCGGCGGACGGCCGCGCCGAAGAGCTTCTCGCCCTCGGCCGCGCGGCCGAGGGCGTGGACGACTTGGGCGAGGGACTGCAGGCAGAGGACCTCGCCGCGGGCCTCGCCGCCCGCGGCGAAGGCGGCCAGCGCCGCCCGGAGGCGGCGCTCGGCGGCGGCGAGTTCGCCGCGCCTCAAGTGGACTTGGCCGAGGCCCCAGTCCACGTAGGCCAGGTCGACGCGGTCGTCGAGCCTCGCGTACAGCGCGTAGGACCTATGGTAGCGGCGCTCCGCCTCGTTCCAGAGCCCGAGTTGGCGCAGGACGTTGGCCAGGCCGCAGTGCGCATAGGCCCGGCCGAACAGATCCGGTCCGGAGCCGAGGAGCCTGCCGGCCGCCGCGTAGGCCGCGCGGGCCTCGACGAAGAAGCCGCGCACGCGCGCGACGCCTCCCAGGCCGAACAGCGCGTAGGTCTGGCCCTCGAGGTCCTGCGCGCGGCGGAAAGCCCTCAATGACTCTTGGAAGTCGCGGTGAGAGCCGCGGAGGTCTCCCGCGAAGCGCCGGGCGCCCCCCATGGCCCAAAGGATAAAGCCGACGGCAGACCAGTCGCGGCGCCGGCGAGACGACCGCAGCAGCGGCGCCAGCCGGAGCAGGGACCGGGCATAGCGGCCCTCGGCTCGGTCGATGAGGGCGTCTTCGAGCGCCAGCGTCTCGAGCAGGTCCGCGTCGCCTTTGCGGACCGACGCGCGGGCGCGGCTCATTGCCTGCCTTGCCTCGCGGGTGGCTCCCAGGCTGCGCGCGCAGCGCGCCAGGCCGAGGAAAGCGAGGCTCGTCAGATCGAGGTCCTCGGGACCCAGCGCCTTCAAGGCCGCGCGGTAGTCGGCCTGCGCCCGGCGGAAAAAACCCTGAGCGCGCAGGGCCTCGGCGCGCAGGAAGCGCTTCTCCCCCGTCAAACTCGAGGGGAAACCGCCGGACAGCGCCGCGTAGGCTCGGTCGGGGCGTCCGGCGTCGAGGTCATCACGGGCGGATTCGAGACGGGAGATGGGGTCGCGGGGCATTAAGGGATGATATCAAAGTCGCGAATCCCTTATTGAACTATAATCTCAACAAGGGTATAATGAAGCCATGACGCTCGACCAGGTAGCCCTCGAGATGCCGGTCCGGATCGTCAACTTCACCTCCATCGACGCGACGGAGGTCGCGCGCCTCTCGGGGATGGGTCTCAGGACCGGGACCACGGTGACCAAGCTCATCGCCACCCCGCTCCAAGACCCGGTCGAGTGCCTGGTCGGTCCGCAACTCCTGGCCTTGGATCGGCGGCTGCTGCGCCGCATCCAGGTGGAGGCCCTCTGAAGCGGGTCGTCGCCCTCGCCGGGCGCCCCAACACGGGCAAGACCACCCTCTTCAACGCGCTGACGGGCCTGCGCCAGCGCGTGGCCAACTTCGCCGGCTGCACGGTGGAGAAGGCGGTCGGCGCCGTCACCGTGGCCGGTGCGGAACTCGAGGTCGTGGACCTTCCCGGCACGCACTCGCTGCTGCCCGCCACCGAGGACGAGAAGGTCTCCTTCCGATTCCTCTGCGAGTGCGCCGAAGCGGGCGAGGACCTGCTGGTCCTTTGCGTGGCCGAAGCGAGCAACCTCTCCAACGACCTGGCCCTGGCCGCGGGTCTCAAAGCCGCCGGCTTCCGCGTGGCCCTGGTCGTCAACATGATCGACGAGGCCCGGCTCAACGGCATCCGCGTGGACAAGGAGGCCCTCTCGGACGAGTTGGGCATGCCGGTGGTTCTGGCCTCGGCGCGCACCGCTGAGGGCTTGGACGCGGTCTGCGCCCTCCTGACCTCCCGCCCCCCGCGCGCGGACCCCTCCGAGGTCTTCGACTTCCGCCGGGCCTCGCGCCGCGAACTGCGGGATTTGCAGGAGGACGCCGTGCGCGCGGCCGACCGCGCCTGCGCCGTCGCGGTGAGCCTGCCGCATCGGGTGGTCTTGCCCACGATCTCGCGTTCCATGCGCATCGACCGCGTCCTCCTCCATCCCGTCGCGGGGCCGCTGATCCTGGCCGCGGCGATGTTCCTCCTCTTTCAAGCGCTCTTCGCCTGGGCGCATCCGATCATGGACCTGCTCTCCGAGGGCTTGGCCGCCTTGGGGGAAGCCCTTCGCGCGCGCCTGCCGGCGGGCGCTTGGTCGAGCCTCCTCTGCGACGGCGCCCTGCCCGGCGTCTCGGCCGTGGCGGTCTTCGTGCCCCAGATCGCCATTCTCTTCACTTTGATCGGAGCGCTCGAGCAGAGCGGCTATCTTCCCCGCGCCGGGGCGATGGTGGACCGCGCTTTGCGTCCCTTCGGCCTCGACGGCAAGGTCTTCATCCCCTTCCTCTCCGGCTTCGCCTGCGCCATTCCCGGCATCATGTCGGCCCGAACCATCGCCAGCGAGCGCCGTCGCCTCGTCGCCATCCTGCTGACCCCGCTCATGACCTGCTCGGCGCGCCTGCCGGTCTATACCCTCATCATCACCGCCTTCGTGCCCGCGAGCCTGCGGCCGTGGGGGCTCGACGGCAGGGGCGTCGTGATGACGGGGATGTACGTCTTCGGCGTGCTCATGGCCCTCCTCCTGGCTCTGGCCCTCAAGTGGACGAGGCTCTATGAGGCGCACCCCTCGCTCGTGACCATCCTGCCTCCCTACCGCGTGCCGCGCCCCCGGGAACTGCTGCGGTACGTGCGCGCGCGCGTCTGGCACTTTCTCTCCCGCGCGGGTCAGATCATCTTCATGGTCAGCATCCTCCTATGGGCCCTGGCCTCGTTTCCCCGCGCGCAGAGGACCCAAGAGGGCCTCGCGCCCGAGGCGGCGGCCGCGGTTCGCATCCAGGGCAGCGCCCTGGGCATGGCGGGCCGCGCCATCGAGCCCGTGTTCAAGCCCCTGGGCTGGGACTGGCGCGTCTCGGTCGCCGTGCTTTCCTCGCTGGTCGCGCGGGAGGTCTTCGTGGGCACCCTGGGGACCATCTACGCCATGGGCCATGAGACGCGCTCCACGCAAGGGCTGGTGCGCGCGCTTCAGGAGGCGAAGAAGGAGGACGGCACGCCGCGCTACGGGGTGCCGATGGCCGCGGGACTGATGATCTTTTTCGCGATCGCGCTCCAGTGCGTCTCCACCATCGCGATCGTCCGGCGCGAGACGGGCGGCTGGAAGTGGCCCGCGATCCAGTTCGCGACCCTGTTCGTCCTCGCCTACGGCCTGTCCTACGCGGCCGTGCGCGTGCTGACGGCGCTCGGCGCCTAAGAATCAGCGAGAGGACTTCAGGAGCCGCGCCGCGGCCTCGCTCAGCAGTCCAGTCGCGGCGGGGCCGATCGAGTTGGTCTCCTCGTAGTGATGGCCGCGCATCCGGGGGAGCATCAGCTTGGACTGGCGCGCCTTGAAATCGTAGGCGGGAACCAGATAACCGAGCTCATCGTTGGCCAGCCCCGCCAGCATCGGGACGGGCGACTTCACGAGATCTCGAAGGAACGGTCCCTTTGGGGCCTGAGATAAGTCCGGCGGATCGGGATTGCCGCTCGTGAGCACGGGACGGCCGAAGGCATATCTCCCGTCGTAGCCGCCCACGGCCAGCTCCGGAAAGACCTCTCCGGGCATGCCCAGGATAATGGCGGGGCCGATGCGCAGGACCGAGACCTCGCTCTCGACCCAGGGCTGGGTCTGCTCCGTCAGGCCGATCAGGAGATGGCGCAAAGCGAGGGACCATCGCTTCCATGAGGGCAGGGGGCGCCCCTCCGCGTTGAGCAAGCGGTGACCGAAGGTCAGGGCGGGCAGGGCGAGGCGGTAGCGGGAGTTCTCCACCGGGACCAGCACGCGCTGCGAGCGAAAGAAAAGTCCCGCGCCCGCGGCGCCGGGCTTGAGCGCCAGGGCCGCGTCGGCCACCGCGGCGCCGACGCGGGCGGACTCATAGAAATTCTCCGAGCGAGTGTCGGGCGTCATGAGCCCGCCGATCATCCCGTTGAGGAATAGGCAGGCGCCGCCCGTCTTCTCCTCCACGCGCGCGCAGAGCGGTCCCGGGAAGTCGGCCGTGATGAGATGATTCTCCTTGCCCAAGACCTCGGGATGGCAGGACCAATTCACGATCGTAACGACGGTCTTGCCGGCCTTGTCCATCAGCCTCAGCACGGCGAGATCCGGATCGATGACCTGAGGATCTCGCGAGTCGCGGCAGAGTCCCCGCGGGTCGAGGGCTCCCCGCGCTCCCGAGGCTCGAACGGGCCGCAAGCGGCTTTCCAAGAGCTTCAGGGCCGCGGAGACCGTCTCCTTGATCCGCCGGTGATAGCGGAGGTTCACGCCGGAGACTCCCGGGACCGGGCCCCAGAGTCCTAAAGTATCGGGGCCGGAATGGGTATGCGTGGCGTGAACAAAGAGGGAGCGGCCCGTCCGGTCGTAGCCCGCCAAGCGTCTGAGATCCTGCGTGTCGTTGATCGTCATGCCCAGCAGATCGAGACCGACCAGGGCGACGGTCGTCGCCCCCTCGCGCAGGACGAGGAGGCGGGCGTAGAGGGGGTCATGGACGCCGGCGGGCTTGCGCCCGGTCGCGCCGAAGCCCGCCAGGAGGACCTTCTCGGTCCGCAGGTCCGGGGTGATGTCCACGCGGCCGGCGGCGGCTTCGAGGCAGCAGGCGGGGCGAGGCAGCGCCGTGAGGGCGCAAAGGGCGGCCGCCGCGAGTCTCATGGGACGGCGAGAACTTTCGCGATCTTCTTGAATAGACGTTCGGAGTCGAACGGCTTGATGAGATAGTCGTCCGCCCCGGACGCGAAAGCCTTCTCCACGTCGCAGCCGCGGCCCAGTCCGGTGACCATGAGAATCTTGATCTTCTGGGTCTTGGGATCCGCGCGCAGGAACGCGCAGACGTCGAAGCCGGAGAGCCTCGGCAGCATCACGTCTAGGAGCACCAGGTCCGGGGGGCTCTTGCGCGCGAGTTCGAGGGCCTCGGCCCCGTCGAGGCAGGTGGAGACTTCATGGCCCTTGGCGGTCAAGAGAGCGGCCAGATTGGCTGCGATGTCGATCTCGTCTTCGACCACCAGGATGCGGGCCATCAGGAGGACCGCCGCGTCGGGAAGATGATGGACAGGCGCGACTCGCCGCTTTTATCAACGGAGAACTTGAGGCGCCCACGGATATTCTCCACCACGGCGCGGACCAGCCCCAGTCCGAGGCCGATGGCGCAGATGAGTTCGTCTCTTCGCGGCCGGGCGGGGTAAAAGAGGTCGAGACTGCGGCCGACCTCGGCCGGACTCAGAGGCGGGCCCGTGTAGGCGACCTCGAAAGCGACGTCCGTCCCGACGCGCAGCGAACGGACCCGCACGGGCCCGGCCGTGCGGAACTTACGGGCATGGAAGAGGAGGCTTGCCAGGCTGCGGGAGGCGCGCTCCGCATCGGTGTCGACTGGAGGCAGGCCCTTCTCGGGGAGGATGATCAGTTCGGCGCCCGCCTGCTCGAATCCTCTCGACAGGTTCGAGACGGCGTTGTTTAGGACCTCTTCGGGATCGGCGGGCAGGAACGTCGGCTTCAGGTCGCGCTTGAGCTCCAGATGGATCAGGTCACGAAGTTCGCCGACGAGGGCGCTCAGGCGCGCCATCTGGTCGCGGTTCATCTCGACCCATTTGACCTGGTCGTCGGGAACGGGGCCGAACACTCCGCTCAGAAAGTTGAGGACGGTCATGTTGACGGCCGTGACGGGGGTGCTGATCTCGTGCAAGGCGAAGGAGAAGAGGCGTCCGTAGAGCGCGGCGCGCGCGCGCAGGACGGCCGCGGCGAGCGCAGCGGCGACGGCTCCGCCCAGGACCGCGCCCAGGATGAACGCCGCGGCGGTGGCCATGTCCGCTCAGCGCCCGAAGAGGACGCGGGAAGTCCGGGCGTGCCGCCGCGCCAAGGCTCGGTATTCGCGCGCGCTGGCCGCGAGCAGGCGGAGCTCCTCCGGGCGCAGCTTGCGCACGACCTTGGCGGGGACGCCGAGCGCGAGCACGCCCGAGGGTATCCTGGCTCCGGCCGCCACGAGGGCGCCGGCGCCGATGATGACGCGCGAGCCGACGGTCGCCTCCATGACGATCGCGCCCATGCCGATCAGGGTCCGGTCGCCGATGCGGCAGCCGTGGAGGATGGCGCGGTGGCCGACGGTGACGTCCCTGCCTATGACGGTCGGGCGACCTTCGCGGGCGTGGATCAAGGTCAGGTCCTGGATGTTGCTGCCCGCGCCCACCGCGATGAGGTCGACGTCGCCGCGCAGAACGCAGCCCGGCCAGACGGACGCGCCGCGGCCGAGGCTCACGCGGCCTATGAGCTCGGCGCCGTCATGGACGAAAGCCTCCGGATGGACCTGAGGGGCGCCGCCGTCGAAAGATCGCCGCATATAGTAAAATCTAGCACTCTACCCCCCTTCTTTCAACATGGATCCAAGAGCCTCCCGCGGCGGCGATTTCCTGGTTCTCGGCTCGGGCATCGCCGGCCTCCTGAGCGCCGACAAGCTCTCCCGCCTGGGGAGAGTGACTTTGGTGACCAAGAAGGATGCCGCCGAGTCCAACACGAACTACGCCCAGGGCGGCATCGCGGCCGTCATGAGCGAGCTCGACACCTTCGCAGCCCACGGACGCGACACGCTGGTCGCGGGCGCCGGTCTCTGCGACGAGTCCATCGTGCGCCTGACCGTGGCCGAGGCGCCGCGGCGGGTGCGAGAGCTCCAGGCGATGGGGGTCCGCTTCTCTCAGCGCGAGTCCATCGTCGACCTGGGCCTGGAGGCGGGGCACTCCCACCGCCGCATCCTCCACGCCGGCGACATCACGGGCCGCGAGATCGAGCGCGCCCTGGTCGCCTCGGTCCGCCGCAACCGCCGCGTGACCATCGTCGAGAACCACCTCGCCGTCGATCTCATCTTGGATCCTGAGCGCGCCTGCCGCGGCGCCTACGTCATGGACCGGCGCACGGGCCGCATCGAGCCCTTCAGCGCCGGGGCCACGGTGCTGGCCACGGGCGGGGCGGGGAAGGTCTACCTCTACACCACGAACCCCGACATCGCCACCGGCGACGGGATGGCCATGGCCTGGCGGGCGGGCGCGGCGATGGCGAACATGGAATTCGTCCAGTTCCACCCCACCTGCCTCTACCATCCCCAGGCCAAGAGCTTCTTGTTATCGGAGGCCCTCCGGGGCGAGGGAGGGCAACTGATCCTCAAGAACGGCGCCCGGTTCATGCCGCGCTACCACCGCCGCCGGGAGCTGGCCCCGCGCGACATCGTGGCGCGGGCCATCGACTCCGAACTGAAGCGGACCGGCGACGAGTGCGTCTTCCTGGACATGACGCACCTGAGGCGCAAATTCCTGAAGGCTCGCTTCCCGAACATCTACGCCAGGGTCCTGTCCTTCGACATCGACATGGCCGAGCGCCCCATCCCAGTGGTGCCGGCCGCGCACTTCTTCTGCGGCGGCGTCCGCACCGACGCCTGGGCCCGCACCTCGGTTGCGCGTCTGTTCGCGGTCGGAGAGACCGCTTGCACCGGCCTGCACGGCGCCAACCGCCTGGCCTCCAACTCCCTGCTCGAGGCCTGCGTCTTCGCTCACCGCCTGGCCGAGCATCTGGCCTCTCCTGGCGCCATAAAGTCCTCGAGCGCCTTCCGACCCAAGCCCTGGAATCCGGGCCAGGCCGTGACCTCGGATGAGGCCGTGGTCGTTTCGCAGAACTGGGACGAGATCCGCAGCCTGATGTGGAACTACGTCGGCATCGTGCGCACCGACAAGCGCCTGGCGCGAGCCCTCTCGCGCATGGAGCTCTTGAACCGGGAGATCGCCGCCTACTACTGGGACTTCCTGCCCACCCCCGACATGGTGGAGCTGCGCAACATCGCCGACGTCGCCACCTTGGTCATCAAGTCCGCCCTCAGGCGCAAGGAGTCCCGCGGTCTCCACTACACCCTGGACTACCCCCGACGGCGCCAATCCTGCCGCCGCGACACGGTCCTCAGGCGCGCGCCGGGCCGACGCTGACGCCCGCCTCCTCGGCCGCCAAGCGGTTGTGCGTGCGGCAGAGCAGGCGGACGTTGCGCGAATCATCGGACCTCCCGCCCCGCGCGAAGGGCCGGACATGGTCGAACTCGAGCCAGTCCTTCGACCCGCACACCACGCCGTCCTCGAAGCGCCAGGCGCACCGGCCGTCGTCGCGCCGCCAGACCGCGCGCTTGACCCGCGCCGGGATATAGCGCCCGCCGCGCCAGGCGCTCGGGAAGCGCGTCCCGGCGGGCGCCGCGGGTTTTCCGCCGGCCTCCCCCGGCTTCAGGCCGAGGCGCCTCTGGGGGTCCTTGCGCTCCAAGAGGATCTCCAGGGCCTCGCGCAGGACGTCCTCCAGCCTCCCCTCCGGGTGTTTATGCCGCAGAACCTGCTTGGCACGGTCGATCAGGGTCATCAGCACGATGGCCGCGTCGAAGCCGATCCTCGGCAGGCTTATCCGGCGGGCGCAGTCGGCTTGCGCGGGGAAAGGGCATTCGGCGGCCACGAGCGCCTCGAGTTCGCGGCGCGTCTTGCCTCGAGCCTTGCGGATCCATTCCCTGCGGTTGCTGTCGTCTAGGACCGGCGACAGCACGATGAGGGCGGTCAGATGGAGCTCCCCCTTCCGGATGAACTCGAGGACTTCCGGCCAGCGGCGGGCCACCCGAGCCGCGCGGATGCGCCGGTAAGCCTCGCCCTCGTCGAAGCCGAGCGAGCGGATGCAATACGAATAGAGGTTCGGATGCCCTTTTTTGGCGCACAATTGCCGGCGGTCGTATTCCGCCATGTGCGCGAGCAGCCTGGCGAGATTATGGCGTCCGTGCGCGCACAGGAACTTCAGGCCCCTTTCGAGATCCTCATCCCTCATCCCACGGCACTCGTCGATCAGGCTCATGTCACTGACTCCAAAGTGAGTCGGCCGCGCGGTCAGCTCATGACCTCGGCGCCGCAACCACCATACGCGGCGACCACCTAAAAAGTTCCCGTGTCCGGACCGCCCGGGCGGCCGAAATGATAAAATGACCGTCTCATGGACGCCATACGGATCGTCGGAGCGAGGCAGCACAACCTCAAGAACATCACGCTCGACATCCCCCGCGGCAAGCTGGTGGTGGTGACGGGCCTGTCGGGCTCGGGGAAGTCGTCGCTGGCCTTCGATACTTTGTACGCCGAAGGCCAAAGACGCTACGTCGAGTCGCTCTCGGCCTATGCGCGCCAGTTCCTCGAGCTGATGGACAAGCCGGACGTGGACCACATCGAGGGCCTCTCGCCGGCCATCGCCATCGAGCAGCGCAATCCCTCCCACAACCCCCGCTCCACGGTCGCAACGGTCACCGAAATCTACGATTACATGCGCCTGCTCTTCGCGCGCGTGGGCCGGCCGCATTGCCCGAACTGCGGCTCGCGCATCAAGAAGCAGTCGGCGCAGGCGATCGTGGCGGAGGTTCTCCGGCGGCGCGTCGGGCAGTCCGTCGTCATCTACGCCCCTCTCGTGCAGAACCGGCCGGGGACGTACGAAGAGCTCTACAAACGCCTTCAAAGATCGGGATTCGTCTCCGCGCGGACGGACGGCAAGAGCCATGAATTATCATCGCCTCCCAAGCTCGATCGATATAAAAAACACGTCATAGAACTCTTCGTCGACAAGATGAAGGTCTCGGCCGACGAGAAAGAAAGGCTGAATGATTCCATCGAGATCGCCTTGAAAGAATCACGCGGATTAGTCCGCGTGGAGCCGGCCTGCGACCCGGCCGCGGGCTCGCTGCATTCGGAGCACCACGCCTGCCCCGAGTGCGGCCTCTGCCTGCCCGAGATCGAGCCGCGCCTTTTCTCCTTCAATTCTCCCTACGGCGCCTGCGGGGCTTGCGACGGCCTGGGCGTCAAGACCGAGGTCGACACGGACCGCCTCATCGCCGACCCGGGCAAGTCCATCGCGGAAGGCGCCGTCACGGCTTGGGCGGATCCCGTCACCACGCGCACCAACCGCTGGAAGAAATCCTGGTCGGGCTACTACGCCGAGATCCTGGGGCAGATCTGCCGCCAGTTCTCGATCCCCTTCGACAAACCATGGAATAGACTCTCCGACAAGCAGCGAGAGATCATTCTCCACGGCGGCGGGACTTACACGCCGTCCTGGGCGAAAAATCCGCAGGATTTCGAAGGCGTCGTGAACAATCTTGAGCGCCGCATGAAAGAATCCGAATCGGACTTCGTGAAAGGGGCCATCGCCGAGCGCTTCATGTCCCGCAAGGGCTGCCCCTCCTGCAAGGGGGCGCGCCTGAAGCCCGAGGCCCTCGCCGTGAGACTCGACGCGGTCAACATCAACGACGCCGCGCGGATGTCGGTCGAGCAATCCCTCGTCTTCTTCAAATCCCTCACGCTCTCCGAACAGGAACGGACGATCGCCAAGCAGGTGATGAAGGAGATCGTCTCGCGCCTGGAGTTCCTGTCGGCCGTGGGCCTCGACTACCTCACCCTGGACCGGGCCTCCGAGACCCTGGCCGGAGGCGAGGCCCAACGCATCCATCTCGCCACCCAGATCGGCTCCGGCCTGACCGGGGTCATGTACGTCCTCGACGAGCCGTCCATCGGCCTCCATCCCAGGGATCATGCGCGCCTGCTCGCCACCCTGCGCCGCCTGCGCGACCTCGGCAACTCGCTCATCGTCGTCGAGCACGATGAAGAGACGATCCGCGCCGCCGATTGGATCGTGGACCTCGGCCCCGGAGCCGGCGTCCACGGCGGCCGCGTCGTGGCCGAAGGCACGCTCCGCGACGTCCTCAAGGCGAAGGCCTCCCTGACCGCCGCCTATCTCCGGGGGGAAGGCGCGCGGCCTCCGGCCTCCAGAAGCCGCCCCCCGAAGGGTTGGCTGAAGGTTCGCGGGGCGCGGCAATTCAACCTCAAGAACCTCGACGTGGACATCCCCTTGGGGGAATTAGTCTGCGTGACCGGCGTGTCCGGTTCGGGTAAATCGACCCTGGTCCATGAGATCATCTACAAAGCCGTCGCCCGGAAATTGCACTCAGCCAAGGAGGCTCCCGGGCCGCACCAAGCCATCCTCGGCGTCGAGCAGATCGATAAGATCATCGTGGTCGACCAGACGCCCATCGGCCGCACGCCGCGCTCCAATCCCGCGACCTACACCGGCCTCTGGGGCCCGGTGCGCGACCTCTTCGCGATGCTGCCCGCCGCCAAAGTCCGCGGCTACAAACCCGGCCGTTTCTCCTTCAACGTCAAGGGCGGCCGCTGCGAGAACTGCCAAGGCGACGGCATGCTCCAGATCTCCATGCAGTTCCTGCCGGACGTCTTCGTTCCCTGCGACGAGTGCCACGGCCGCCGCTTCAACGAGGAGACCCTGACCGTGCGCTACAAGGGGAAGAGCATCGCCGAGGTCCTGGCCCTGTCCGTATCCGAGGCCCGGGTCTTCCTCGGCGCGCACGCCCCCATCGTCCGCGTCCTCCAGACCCTGGAGGACGTGGGCCTGGGCTACGCGGCCCTGGGACAGAGCGCCGCCACCCTCTCCGGAGGCGAGGCCCAGCGCGTCAAGCTCGCGACCGAGCTCTCTCGCCGCGGCGCCGGCCGCACCCTGTACGTGCTCGACGAGCCCACCACCGGCCTGCATTTCGCCGACGTCGCCAAGCTGCTCGAAGTCCTCCACCGCCTGGTCGATTCGGGCAACACCGTGCTGGTCATCGAGCACAACACCGACGTGATGCGCTCCTCGGACTGGCTCCTGGACCTGGGACCCGAGGGCGGCGACCAGGGCGGGACCTTGGTCGCGGCCGGCCGCCCCGCCGATATCGCCAAGGACAAGGCCTCGCACACGGGCCGCTTCCTGTCTAAGGAGTGTGTCCGAGTAATAGCGTAGCCCTCGGTCGAACGGCGTTGCCTTTCAGCTAGGCGCGAGGAGCGAGCATACCAGTAGGTATGTGAGCGACGAGCAACGACGCTGAAAGGCAACGCCGTTCGAGGGCCACGCTATTACTCGGACACACTCCTAGCGCCGGCGGCTCTGCTCGGCCAGCCAGAGCCGCCACTTGTTCTCGAAGTCCCCCACGCTGCGGTATCGGAAGGTCAGCCAGAGGGCCTCCGGGACGGTCTTGCCGTCGCGCAACTGGGCGCAGAAGCTCTTGAACTGCAGGTTGGTGTGCCGGCGGATGAGGAAATGGATGACGCCATAAGCCTGGACGTACCAGCCCGCGACCCGAGCTTTCTCGTCATGGAGGTCCTCGGTCGGCGAGATCTCGAAAAACCGCGCCATGGGCAGCCAGGCCGCGGGCTTCATTGCGATCATGCTCTGGTGCCATGGGGAGATCTCGGGCCGCTCGCGCGACTCGGCCTCCTCCACCATGGCCAGGCCCTCGTTGAGCCAGCGGGGAGGGTCACGCTTACGCTCCCGGAAATAGCTCACGAACAGGAGATGGGTGGTCTCGTGGGAGATGACCCGGAGCATCTGGGAGGTCTCCTTCATCATGGGTATGGCCACGGCCTTCTTGTCGTAGGCGGCCATGCCGTTGGACCAGGGCGGCGGGCTGAATTCCCCCTGAACGTAGGTCGCAAGGTCGCGGTAGACGTAGAGGGATATGCGCTCCTTCGACATCCAGGGCGAGAACGCCCCCAGGTCCATGCGCAGGCGGGAATGGATGCGCTCCATGCCGACTGCGAGCCCAGGCGGCAGCCAGGGCGACTGATGTAAGATATTAAAATGGGGGGTCGTGGTCTGCCTCCAGTCCCACTCCTTCTGCCGGGCGGAGGCGGGGGCGGCGGCGAGGAGGACGGCGAGGCAGAAGATCATCAAACTTTGGTAAAATAACAAATATGGCGCCAGCCGGCATCAGCCGCGGTCTCTCCTACAGGGCTCTGAGGAGACAGGTCAGGGAAACGGCGACTCTGGCCAGGATCGCCCAAGAAATATCCTCAAGCCTGCTTTTCGAGGATATCCTGGATCGCGTCTACAAATCCTTCCGCGGCATACTGCCCTACGACCGCATCGGCCTGGCGGTGATCAACGAGACGGGCCATGAGGTCATCGCCATCGGCGCGAGATCGAACGCGCGCAAGCTTCATATCGAGACGGGATATACGGCCACGCTCAAGACGAGCAGCCTCGAGAAGATCATCAAAACCGGCAAGCCCCGCATCATCAACGATCTGCGCGCCTACTTGCATAAGCATCCAGAGTCCGATTCCACCCGGAGAATCGTCGCGGAGGGCATCCGGTCGAACCTGACCTTCCCGCTCTGCGCCCAGGGCAAGCGGGTCGGCTTCATCTTCTTCTCCAGCCGCAAGACCGGCGCCTACACGCGAGCGCACATCGATTCCTTCCAACGTCTCGCCACGATGCTGTCCATCGCAGTCGAGAAGGGCCGGCTTTATCGGGAGGCGACGCAAGCCAATGAGATGAAGAATAGGCTGCTCGGCATCGCGGCCCATGACCTGCGCAACCCGCTGACCGTGGTGATCGGCTACTTGACGATCATGCAGGATGAGCCCGCCGACATCGCCTGCCAGTCGGAGCTGACGATCGTTATGAGGAAATGCAAGCAGATGCTCGAGCTCGTCGACGGCCTTCTGGACTCGAGCATCCTCGAGTCGAGGGGGCTGGAGTTGAACCTCCAAAGGCTGGATCTTGACGCGTTCCTCAAGCAAATCTGCGCCGACAGCCGAATCCTGGCCGAAGCCAAGTCCATCAGCCTGGAACTGAAGATCGAGCCGGACCTCCCGGCGCTGTCCGCGGACAGGGTCCGGCTTCAGCAGACTTTCGAAAACCTCATCAGCAACGCCATCAAGTACTCGCCGCCGGCAAAGACCGTCTCCATTTCCGCACGCGCCGCGGCGCGTTGCGTGGAGGTTTGCGTCAGCAACGAGGGACAGGGCATTCCGAAGGAAGAACTCCCCCGTCTCTTCAAGGAGTTCGGCCGCGCCAACGTCCGTCCGACCGGCGGCGAGCGCAGCGTGGGACTGGGTCTCTCCATCGCCCAGCGCATCGCGAAAGCTCACGGCGGGAGCATCCGGGTCGAAAACCTTCCGGGAACCGGGGCCTCCTTCATCGTTTCGCTGCCCTATCAGCGCAAAAGGCTGGGCAAGAAGTTCCTGGATCTTCGCTGATTTTTGGTAAAATGATGTCCGCAAAGACGTAGACCACCGTCCTATGGAGAGATGATGGCCACCATGCGCACTCTGTTTCTAAACCCCCCCTCCTTCGACGGCTTCGACGGGGGCGCGGGAGCGCGCTACCAGGCACGCCGGGAAATTCGCTCCTTTTGGTATCCCACCTGGCTCGCCCAGCCGGCGGCCCTCATACCCAACTCCAAGATCATCGACGCCCCGGCAGACGACCTGACCCTGGAGGCCGTGCTTCAACGCGCGCGCGGCTTCGAACTGTGCGTCATCCACACCTCCACCCCCTCCTTCGACAACGACGCCAAGGTGGCGCAGGCCCTCAAGACCCGCAATCCCGACATGCGCATCGGATTCATCGGCGCCCATGCGGCCGTCCTCCCCGAGGAGTCCCTTAAGGCCGCCCCCGTCCTGGATTTCGTGGGCCGCGAGGAGTTCGACTACACTTTGCTCGAGGTCGCCGAGGGCCGCCCCTACGAGTCCATCGCGGGCCTGTCCTATAGGAAGAGCGGCGAGATTCTCCATAACCCCGACCGGGCCCTCATCGAGGACATGGACGCGCTGCCCGCGGTGCTGGACGTTTATAAACGCGATCTGACCATCGCGAACTACTCGATCGGCTACCTCAAGCATCCCTACTTATCCCTCTACACCGGCCGGGGTTGTCCGGCGCGCTGTTCCTTTTGCCTCTGGCCCCAGACCGTGGGCGGCCACGTCTACCGAACCAAGAGCGCTGCGAAGGTCGTCGCCGAGATGGCCCGCGCCAAGGATCTGTTCCCCGAGGTCAAGGAGTTCTTCTTCGACGACGATACTTTCACGGCCGATCTGACCAGAGCGGCGCGGATCGCCGAAGGTCTCGGCAAGCTGGGGATCACCTGGTCTTGCAACAGCCGCGCGAACGTTCCCTACGAGCACCTGAAGACGTTTAAAGAAAACGGCTTGCGGCTTCTGCTGGTCGGATATGAATCCGGCAACCAGAAGATCTTAAACAACATCAAGAAAGGCGTTCGCCTGGATATCGCAAAGGAATTCACGAAGAACTGCAGAGATCTCGGCATCGTCATCCACGGGACCTTCATCCTGGGACTGCCCGGCGAGACCTCGGAGACGATCGAGGAATCGATCAAGTACGCCTGCAAGCTTGATATAGACACCATCCAGGTCTCCCTGGCCGCCGCCTATCCGGGCACCGAGCTCTACCGCCAGGCCATGGCCAACAAGTGGTACGATGAGAAGACCCTGGTCCGCAACGACGGCACCCAGGCTTCGGCCATCCAGTATCCCCACCTGCCGGCCGCCGCCATCGAGACGGGCGTCAAGCGCTTCTACTCGAAGTTCTACGCCCGGCCCACCCCCATCTTGCGCATGCTCGTGAGCATGGCCAGGGACCCCCTGGAGCGCCGGCGACGCCTGCGCGAGGGCAAGGAGTTCCTGGACTACCTCCGGGGCCGCCGGAAGCGCGCCGAGAGCCGCGCGGCGCCTTCTGAGACCAAGAAGGAGGCCGTTTCCGCCTGAGCACGACATCCATCGATCTCCCCCTCGCCGGTTCGGCGCTGCTGTCAGGAGTCTTCAGCCTGCTCTTCAGCCTGGCCGCAGGCGTCTTCGGCTGGAGGCTGCTGTCCCGCCTGAGCCGCCGCGCGGCGCCGGCGATCCTGCCCCCCGTCACCGTCATCAAGCCCCTCAAGGGCGCCGAGGGCCGGCTCTACGAGAACCTCGCCAGCTTCTGCCGCCAGGACTACCCCTGCTACCAGCTTCTTTTCAGCCTGCAGAGCCCCGATGATCCCGCCCTGGCCGTGGTCTCGCGCCTGAAGCGCGACTTCCCCGGCACGGATATGGAGATCGTGGTCTCCAAGAACCGCATCGGCTACAACCCCAAGGTCAACAACATGGCCAACGCCTATTCGTTCGCCAAGCACGACCTGCTCCTCATGTCCGATTCGGACATCCGCGCCCGCCCGGACTTCCTGCGGCGCATGGCCGCCCCCTTCACGGACTCCGCGGTGGGTCTGGTGACCTGCTTCTACCAGGCCGCGGGCACGCACGGCCTCTGGGGCCATCTCGAGGCCCTGTCCATCAACGCCAATTTCCTGCCCAACGCCCTCTGCGCGTCCTCCTTCGGCATGCGCTTCGCCATGGGGGCCGGCATGATGGTGCGACGCTGCGCCTTCGAGGCGAGCGGGGCCTACCAGAACCTGGCCGACCACTTGGCCGACGACTTCTGGCTGGGAGAGTCCATCCGCGAAGCGGGCTGGCGCCTGGAGCTCTGCGACGCGGTGGTGGACACGGTCCCGGACATCGCCGGCGCAACCGAGCACTTCATGCATCTCACGCGCTGGGCGCGGACCATCCGCATCTGCAGCCCCTGCGGCCACGCGGCGAGCCTCATCCAGCACGGCTTCTCACTGTTGAGCCTGAAGGTCCTCCTCCGGGGCCCGGACGCCCTTTCGCTGGCGCTCATGGCCGCGATCTGGATCGCCAAGGCCGCCGTGAGCGCCTCCTTCGCGGCGGGGCTGGGCGGCCGCCAGCCCGCGCGCGCCCTTTGGCTGCTGCCTCTCTCGGAGTGGTTCGGTTTCGCCGCCTGGCTGGCGGGCTGCGGCTCCCGCCGGGTCCTCTGGCGCGGCGAACTCTACGACGTGCAGTCTCACGGCCGCCTCGTCCCCGTGGCGCCGCCCCTGGAGCGCCGGCCGGTGACGGTCGAGCCTTAAGCCCCCGCCGATGCGGCGTTTCAAGGCGGTCTTCACGCCCGTCGTCTTGACCCTCGGGACCGCCACCTTCCTCTGCCTCCTCTGGACATTCGACCCGCCGCGCGTCTGGGACCGCCTGGTCGCCTTCGGCTGGGGCTTCGCGGTCCTGCTCCCCTTCCAGATCCTCGACCACATGCTCAACGCCTGCGGCTGGAAGCTCTCCTTCCCGCCTGCGGCCGCCGGGCGCGCCGGCTTCTGGGACCTGGTTCGAGTGCGCATCGCCGGCGACGGGGTCAACTACCTGACTCCCAGCGGCAACATCGCCGGCGAGTTCGTGCGTCCCGGCATGCTGAAGTGCGACCTGCCCGACGCAGTGAAGATCGCCAGCGTTTTCCTCGCCAAGGTCGCCCAGGCCGTGGGCCAGGCCCTCTTCGTCATCCTCGGCCTGGGCTATCTCCTGCTGGGACGCCGCTACGCCTTCCAGGGGAGCCAAGCGGCCTGGGGCGGCCTGATGATGGCGGCGATCCTCGGCGCCGTGGCCCTCGGGGTCTGGGTATTCGCCTGCGAGCCCCCCGCCTGGGTCGGCAGGCGCTTTCCGCAGGCCGTGGAGAAGGGCGCTCCCGTGCGCGCCCTGCTGAGGCATTGCCTGGCGCGCCATCCCTGGCGCCTGGCCGGCTCCACTCTCTTCTTCATGCTCGGCTACGGCTGGGGCGCGGTCGAGGTCTGGCTCATCGCCCGCCTCATGGGCAGCCCCATGGAGGCGCAAACCGCCCTGGCCGTCGAGTTCCTCTCGAACCTCGTCGACGCCGTGGCCTTCATGGTCCCGGCGAAGATCGGCACCCAGGAAGCCGGCAAAGCGGCCATCTTCAAAGGCCTGGGCATGCCCCCGGAGCTGGGATTTACCCTGGGCATCATCCGCCACGTGCGCGAAATCTCCTGGGCGGGGATGGGCCTGGCGTTCTACGCCGCGCACCGGAGGCGCCGGCCGCGCTCGAACCGCTAGGGCGGCGAGACGAGCCGCACGCCGCCCTTGTCCACGGCGTCGCGCACGCGGGGGCTCATCAGCGTTTCGAACTCCGTGATCGTCTGGTGCGTCGCGGTGGGGCGGTCCGTCACCGCGCTGTCCGGGTCCAGGCAGGGATGGAAGTAGATTTCGGTGGGCCCGTCGGGAAGGCGCGACAAGAGACGCAGGACGTAGTCCTCGTTCATCAGCCCCGAGCGCAGCAGCCCCCAACTCCGCGGCGCCTCCAGGCCCCGGGCCGCGCCCCTCACCCAGGCGCCCATGACCGCGAAGACGGCCGCCGCGGCCGGGGTGGCTAGTTCGCGCGCGCCGGGATGCTCCAGCCACACGGAGAGCTCCCCGGAAGGCAGGCGCACGCGGGGGATGGCGTACTCGCGGCAGAGTCCGCAGAGCACGGGAAATATGACGGGATGGACGTGGACGTTGAAATGGCCGTCGGCGTGGGTGGGCTTGACGCCCAAGCTCAGGAGGGCTTCGATCTGGCCCCGGATCTCCCCCTCCAGGCCGGCGCGGGCCCGGGGGTCGAAGAAGTAGCGCAGACCCGCCTTGGCCGGGGCCTCGGCGCAGAGCTCCAGGTGGAGCCCGACGCCCAGGCCGGGGTTTTCCCGGGCGATGGCCGCGGCCTCGTCCGCGCCCGGGCGCAGGACCATGAGGCTGGCGAATCTCAGCACGCCCGAACGGTGGGCCCGCCGGACGGCGGCGTTGACCGAGGCGTCGAAGCCGAAATCATCGGCCGTGACGATGAGGGACTTGGGGCTCAAGGCATGTCGACGCTGTCGATCCTGAGTTGGCATGCACTCCCGGCCGCGCTCGCTATGACGGTCGGGTCGCCGGCCGCCGCGGGGGTGCAGGTGCAGTCGCAGGCGCCGGGCGGAATGGTCGAAGGGGGGCTGCAACGGTAGCCGGGCACGTTATCGGCGCAGCTGATGCTGAGCAAGACGCCGCCATAGGGCGCGTTGCTCCAGCTGCTATGGATGCGGGCCAGGGCGGCCTCGTCGTAGCGCTTCATCTGGGAGGCCTTGTGCGTGCGCGAGGTCACCACGTAGCGCAGGAGGGTGATGCGCATGATCATGCCCGCGATCAGCGCCACGATCACCCCGGTGACGAGGACGTGAAGCAGAATGCTTCCGCGGTGGTTCATCAATCGAAAGTGTTCATATAGGCGCGGTTGATTGTCACGAGCGTGTCGATCTTGATGAACTGAGGGTTGACGAGATCGGGCTGGCCTGCCGTGGGCGCGTAGGTCTCCTCGCCGATGACGAACTTGATGCGCAAGCCGTTGATGGCGGAGTCACTCGTGAAGATGGCGCTGCCTGAGTTTTTGTAGACGTTGGTGGCGATGACGTCGTTGCTTTTGACCCCGGGGCCGGGAATGGAGCCGGTCGCGTCGCAGGCGGGCAACGGGGGAGGCGAGGTCGGGCATGTCACGGTCGCTGCCTCGGCCGACATGCGGCGCAGCCTGTTCGGGACGCTGCTGGTGTCCAAGCAGTAGTAGAACAAGAGCGCGTTCCGGCTTGTGTCATGGCGGCCGCCGCGGATGCGGCTCCAGTTCGTGCAGCCGACGGCCGCGTCGGAGGTGAACGTGCTCCAGTTCGGCAGGACGAGCACGTCGGCGTTCTCGAACTCCTTGTTCATGACCGTGAGGCTGGCCAGGGACCAGCCCACGGTCGTGCCTTTCCTGAGGCCCTCGATCTGGAAGCGCACCATGGAGGTCGTCAGCCCGAAGATGGCGGCCAAGATGATCGCTCCGAGGGACACCGCGATGAGCAACTCCACCAGCGAGAAGCCGCGGGAACGCGCCTTCATCAGATCTCCGTCCAATCGACCGTGACGTTCACCAGGGGCACCGGGCGGCCGTTGATGATCTGGGAAGTGGGTGTCACGTAGTATATGACGCTCGCGTTGTAGGGCGCCGCCTCGAACTCGGACGGAAGGAGGCCTGTGATCGTGTGGCTGCCGAGGGCCAAGGCGTAGACTGTGCCCCTGCTGTCGGCGAGAGGCGGGTTGTTGAGGCTGTAGCTCTCCGTGCAGGTGGCCACGGTGGCTCCCCCGCCGCAGTTGCCCGGCATGGGACCCGTGATCGAGCAGGCTCCCACCCCGCTGACATAGCACCTGCCCGAGGCGATGCTGCAGTTGCAGCCCGTGACTAAGTTCTTGAGCAGACTGGTGGTATGGCGGGCGGCCTGCGAGGCGATGAGGCGGCGGTCGTTCTTTCCGCCGCTGATCTTCGAGGAAAGGGCCGTGCTCAAGACGGCGGTGATCATAACGCAGGCGATGAGCATCGCGACGACGACCTCGATGAGAGTGTAGCCGGCGCGCGGCGCCGGTCGCCGGCGGCGCTCAATAGGTCGGCGCAGGGACCGATGTGCCATAAGCGCTGATCACCCCTGTCGTCTGCATCCAGAAGCGCCATGTGTTGTATGGCGGGGAGGCGGCCAATTCAGGGGGGGCGGACTTTCGATCGGCTGCGGCGTAGCCGGAACCCGCGCCGCAGGCGCCCCCGTTGCAGGCGGTGAAGGTGTAGTACTTGTTTTCCCAGTCCTGGTCGGCCAGGTACTTGCACCAGACCAGCACGCAGGCGTTGGTGTAGGGAGTTCCGCAGGGTCCAGCGCCGCAGGCTGAGCTGAATGTTCCCGTGACATATGAGCCGGCGTGATCGAGCGCGAACATCTTGTTGGTCGTGCCGATCATGTTGACGAGGCCCACGGCGTCGTCGGCCTTGCCGACCTCCACCGCCCTCAAATACTGGGGAAGGGCGAATGACGCCAGGATGCCTATGAGCAGACAGGTCACGACTAATTCGATGAGCGTAAATCCGACGCGGCTGCCGGAGCGTCGCATCATTTGGCTCCTATGGTTGAAAGTTTGAAGATCGGCATGAAGACGGCCAGAACGATGACGCCGACGAGCGCGCCGATGGCCACGACCATGATGGGCTCGATGACCGCGTTGAAGCGCCGGGTGAACTGGTCGATCTGCTCCTTGTAGAACGAGGAGAGGGTCACGAGCATGTCGGGAAGCTTGCCCGATTCCTCTCCCATGAACATCATCTCCGTGACGAGGTTGGGCAGCGTCCCCGTCTTCTTGAAGGACTGCGAGATGGACTTGCCGCTGGCAACGTCGTTCTTGACCGCGGCCAGCAGGCGCTTGAAGATGATGTTCTTGGCGAAGACGCCCTCCAGCACCGAGATGGCGTTGAGGATGCTCACGCCCGATTCGATGAGGGTGGAGAGCGTCGTCAGCAGGCGCTCGCAGAGGATGTTCTTGATGAAGTCTCCGAGCAAGGGGGTGGAGAAGATGATGAGCCACTTCGACTCCTGCCCGGCGTCCGTGGAGGTGTACGCGCTCCAGGAGAACCAGATGGCGATCAGGGTCAAGATGAGGCCGATCATGTGGTTGACGAGGATGTTCGAGAGGAGGATGATGAAGGCGGTCAGAGGCGGGAGCTTGACCTGGAAGCTGGCGAAGAGTTCCGCGAAGACGGGCACGATCTTGACGATGAAGAATGTCAGCACGCCGATGGAGACCGTCATCAGCACGCCGGGATAGGCCAGCGCCGTGATGATCTTGCCTTGGAGTTCGGCCTGGGCGGCGCAGTAGGAGCCGATCTGCTTGAGGACCTTGGGCAGTTGGCCGCCCATCTCGCCGGCCTGGACGAGCGATATCCAGAGCGCGTCGAAAATCTTGGGATGCTTCTCCAGAGCTTTGTAGAGGGCGGTGCCGCCGGCCACGTCCTTGGTGACCTGCGCCAGCGCGAACTGGAGGCCTTTGGAGCCGGAGTTTTCGCCCAAGAGCGAGAGGGCGCGCACGAGGGGCACGCCCCCATTGAGCAGGGTCGCCAGCTGTTCGGCGAAGAAGACCATGTCTCGGATGGAGACCGAGCCGCCTCCCCCGCCCTTGGAGCCTGCCGTTCCGCCCGCCTTGTCGGCGGTCAGCGAAAGTATGAAGTAGCCCTTCGCCTGAAGGGCTCTGATCGCCTCGTTCTCGTCCGATGCGTCTATCTCGCCGTTGGAGGTCTCCCCTTTGCCGTCTTGGACTGTATAGGAATATCTCTCCATTTTCTCTTATCCTTTTATGATTGTCAGTGTAACAGGGGTATCGTCGATTGTCAATCCGCCACGGTGACGGACATGACCTCCTCGACCGTCGTCAGGCCGGTGATGACCTTTCGAAAACCGCTGGCTCGCATGCTCCACATGCCGGATTCCTTGGCCGCCGCGCTGAGCTTGCCGATGTCGCCTCCGTAGCGGTAGATGATCTCGCGCATGGCGCGATTGATCTTATAAACCTCGTAGATGGCTTTTCGGCCCAGGAAACCGGTTTTGGAGCACTTGTCGCAGCCCCGCGGCTCGTAGAAGACCACCGAGGCCGGATCCGGGGTGGTTTCGAGGAGCGCCTCCCTGAGGACCATCTCGGCGATGTCGGCCGGAATCTTCGCGGGCTTCTTGCAATGAGGGCAGAGCACGCGCACCAGACGCTGGGCCGCGGCGAGTTGCAGCGAGTTGGCCAGCATGAAGGGCTCTATTCCCATGTCGATGAGACGAACGACGCACGACAGCGCGTCGTTGGTATGCAGGGTCGAAATGACCAAGTGTCCGGTGAGGGCGGCTCGCAGGCAGGTCTGGGCGGTCTCCTGGTCGCGCACCTCTCCGACCAGGATGACGTCGGGATCCTGCCGGAGGAACGAGCGCAGGGCCGAGGCGAAGGTCAGGCCGATCGACGCGCGCACCTGGACCTGGTTGATGCCCTCGATCTTCAACTCGACGGGGTCCTCGATGGTCATGATGTTGATGTCGGGACTCTTGATCGAGGTGAGGATGGCGCCGAGCGTGGTCGTCTTGCCGGAACCGGTCGGGCCGGTCATGAAGAACAGGCCGTGCGGCGCGTGGGCCGCCTCGAGGATGTCGTCGCGCTGCTTGGCGTCGAGGCCGACCTTGTTGATATCGAGCTCGACGGCGCCCTTGTCGAGCAAGCGCATGACGACCTTCTCGCCGAAGACGCACGGGCAGATCGAGACGCGCAGGTCGATGACGCGGTTCTGGACCTTGATCGAGAACTGTCCGTCCTGGGGCAGGCGCCTCTCGGCGATGTCCAGCTTCGCGAGGATCTTCAGGCGAGAGACGATGGCGCTGAACATCTGCTTGGGCGGGGGCGTGCGCTCGTAGAGGTTGCCGTCGATGCGGAAGCGCACGGCGATGCGCTCGTCGAACTGCTCGATGTGGATGTCCGAGGCGCGCTCCTGGATGGACTGCTTGAGCACCGCATTGACCAGCGAGACGGCCTGGGCGCCGTGCGCGTCCGCGACGATCTGGTCGAGGTTGAGACGCTCATCGCCCATGACCGAGGTCTCGGAGATCTCTTCTGCGCCCCCCTCCTTCTGGGTCTTGAGCGTGCGGTCGATGACGCTGCCTTCGAGGTAGAATTCGTCGATGGCCTTGATGATCTGGGTCTTGGCGGCGATGAAAGGCTGGATCGTGAGGCCCGTAAGGAGCTTGAGGTTGTCCATCATGAGGACGTTGTCGGGGTCCGAGACGGCCACGGCCAGGATATTCTCGTCCTGGAAGAGCGGAAGGAGGAAGTTCTCCCGGGCGTAGGACTCCGGGACGATCTCGGCGAGATTCTGGCCCTTCTCGGCTTTGAGGATCTTGTTTTCGCGGGAGGCGTAAGGGATGCCGTGATGCCTGGACAAAACGATCGCGATGGCGTCTTCCGTGCAGTAGGAGAGCTTCACCGCGGCTTCCGCGAAGGCAATTTTCATCTCCTCCGCCCCCTTGGCGGCCTTCTCGCGGTGTTCCTCCGTCAGCACGCCCGCGTTCACGAGCATATCAGCCAAGCTTTCGGACATGTGCGGTTATACCCCCCTGCAACCGAAGTATAGCCGCTCTACGGAGCCTGTCAAGCCTCAATCGCTGACGATGGTCGGCGTGATGAAAATGACCAGGTCCGAGTTCTTGCGCCGATTGGAGGTGCTGGTGAACAGCCATCCGATGATCGGTATGTAACCGAAGAACGGGACCTTGCGCACGACCTTGTTCTCGGTGGACCGCAGCAAGCCGCCCAGGACCAGGGTCTGGGCGTTCTTGATCCGGACCAAAGTCGACGCCGCGCGCGTGATGGGGTTGAAGATTCGGTTCGACGGCAGCGAGATCTCCGCCTCCTGGACATCCGTGAAGGAGGGCTGGACCAGCATGGTGATGTAGCCGTCTTTGTTCACCTGGGGCGTCACCTTCAGGACCACGCCGGTGTCGAAGCGTTCGGCCGAGGTCGTCGCCTGGGACGTGCCCTGGCCGCCCTGTATCTGGCTCTGGAGGGCCACGGCCTCCTTGGCTGAAATCTCGATCTTCGCGGTCTTGTTGTTGAGAGTCAGGACCTTCGGCTTGCCGAGGAAGCGGGCCTCGGAGCGCGAGACCAAGGCGCGCAGGGTGATCTTGAGCGCGCTGAGGTCCAGGACGCTCGTCTTGAGATAGCCGTACTGCGCGATCACGAGGCCGCCGGACCCGGAGGTCGAGCTGCTGTCTTCGCTGGCGCTGCTGCTGCCCAGCGCGCTGATGATGCCGCCCGCAGGGTTGAGCGGGTCGAAGAACTTGGTTCGGTTGAGGTTGGTGGGCGCGTTCAGCGGGAAGCTCGTGTCGCGCGCTCCGGCCGTGAAGGTGGCCAGCTCGCCGTTGGTGCCGCCCCACTCGAAGCCCAGTTCCCGGGAACGGTTGGAGTCGATCTCGACGATCTGCGCCTCGATCATCACCTGCGGAGCCTTCTTGTCGAGCTCCGCGATGATCTGCTCGACCTGAGGGAACACCTCCGGGATGTCCGTGACGATGAGGGCGTTCGTGCGGGGCTCAAGCTCGATGTCGCCGCTCTTGGAAAGCACCGTGCAGACCACCTTGGCCACGCCTATCTTCCGGTTCTTGTTCGCGCAGGGCTTGCTCTCGCTGCCTGCTCCTCCGCCTCCGCCGCTTTCACCTCCAGGGACGTCCTTCTCCCCCATATCATCGGCCGTGAGTGGGATGAGAGGCACATAGGAGAGGGTGTAGATGCGGGTGATGCGGTTCTCCGCCCGCTTGGAACGCTGGGTCACGACGTAGGTGTTGCTCTTGCCGATCTGCTGGTAGGTCAGCCCCTTGATCTCCAGAAGGACCTGGAGAGCCTCTCGGACCGTCACGTTCTGAAGGAAGGCCGTGACGCGCTTCTGATCCAGGCCCTCGGTGATGATGAAGTTGACCTTCGCCTGGGCGGAGATGGTGTCGAGGAAGGTCGCCAGCGGCGCTCCCTTGACGCGCACCGTCACGCGGGTGTCGAGAGGGGCCACGGAAGCGGCCGCGACCGCTTGGGTCGGGGTCGCCGCGCCGATGGTCACGCCCTGGGCGGAGCGCGACTCGATGAGTTTGTCGTCGCCGGTCTCACCCGCCTGGACGGAAGGCTCGGCGGGGGCGGGAGTCTCCCCCACGGGCCCGCCGTCGGACTTCGTTTTCATCTGCTCCGAGAAGTTGGGGTTGGCCTCGGGCTCGGCGCGACGGCGCTGCGCGAAGGCCGGCGCCCCGTCGAGCGCAAGCGCCGCGGCCAAGACGGATGCCGTCGCGGCCCGGGCGGTGCTTCGGCGTCCCTGAATGTCGCAGACCATGATGCCTCCTCCTGATCCTTACTCGTTGTTCACGTTCTTCATGAAGCGCCGTCTTTTGTGCTCGAAGGTGACGCCCATCGTGGAGATCTTGAGGACGCGGACCTTCCCGTCGTATCCTGCGACCGAGAAGCTCTCGCCGGAGGAAACGGTCGTGCCGTTGACTATAGCAAGACTCACTCCTCCGGGAGTGGCGACGATGCCCTGAAGTTCGATCATTTTTTCGACGGGCGGCTTCACGCGCTTGACGGGGGGACGGTTCGCGAGCCTGTTCGCCTCCTCAATCTCCCGGCGCGCGCGCTCCTTGGCGATCTCCGCCTCGCGGAGATAGACGAGGTCCAGGGGAGAGAGCATGGGGTCCCGGGGCAAGACGATGGTCGCGGCGGGCGAGGAAGAAACCGCGACGTCGGCGGCCGCCGGGAGCGGCGCCGAGGGGACCGCCGCCGGGGGCGCGGCGGCGTCCGCGGGCGGCGGCGGCGCGACGGGCGCGACCTTGAGCGCCGCCGTCGCCGGAGCGGCCGTCGAGGCGGCCAGGGGGTTGACCGGCTTCCTCGTCGCGGGAGCGGTCTGGAAAACGTTCCCCTCGGGGATGCGGCCTCGGGCTTTGGTGGAGACCGCTCGGTCGCGCTCGGCCTTCAGGTTCGACCACCAATTAAAGAAGAGGAAGCCGGGCACGGCGAGGGCCGCGGCGAGGATCAACCAGCCGAGTCCTGCCTTGGCGCCGGCTGCCGTGGCGGCCATCAGCGATACCTCTGCTTGGGGATGACCGTGGAGATTTCGCAGGTCGCCCGGTTGTAGCCGATGGAGCCCTTCTTGCTGAGCGAAACGGAAAGAATGTGCATCATCGGCCGGGCGCTCTCCAGCCGCAGCAGCCAATCGTATAACTCGAAAAAGCGAATGTTGAGCGTGACGTTGGAAGTCTGGTAGAGAAGGCCTTTCTGCTCCTGTTCGTTCACGGGACGGAAGTCGTCCGTGACCAGCCCCGCGACGTTAAGGGAGTCGCGCACGGAATTGGAGAGCCACTGATCCCTATCGTCGAGCGTGGGCAGGCGGGCGTAAGTTTCGGAGAGTTGCTCGGACATGGTCTTGTACTGGGCGCCGAACTCGGACAGCGTCTTGGCCTTCTGGATCTCGGAGTTGAGACGGGCGCTCTTCTTCTGGTGAGGAGCGAAGACGCCGGCGTACGAGACGAAGATCATCAAGCCGGACACGACGCAGGCGCGCTGGAAACGCTTGATTCCCTTAGTCTTCAAGGTATGAGAGACGATCCCGATTTCAGATATGATCGCCTCCACATAAGGCTTGACGTTGATCTCGACGGCCATTAGGGCTTGCTCCTGATGCTGAGAGAGAACTTGGTCCGTTCTTCGAGACTCGCGGCGAGGGCCTGGGGGTCGAGTCCCGACTGGCCGGCGTCGTCGCTCCCGGACTTCTGCACGGAGATCTGGACGTCGAAGGTCTTGCTCAGCATCGGCGCCTTGAGAAGGTTTTCCTTGAATTTAAAGGCCAGAGCCTGCTCGTCGGGCACGGTGCGGTCTTGCGCGCGGCCGGTGAGCGTGATCTCATAGGGGCGAGACTCCGAGGAGAGAGGGTTGCTGAGATCGATTCTGTCGAGCCACACGTTGGCGGGCATCGCTTCGATGATCTCTTTGAGCAACTGGGTGACCTTGGGGCCGCCCGAGCCCGTGATCCTGCGCAGTTGGTCCGTCTGAGACTGCATGTCCTTGATCTGCGCCTCGATTGCGTCCGAGGACATCCCCGAAAGGCGGGCGGCCACGTCGGGGTCGATCTTGTATTGTCTCAGTTCGCGCGCGCGGTATGCGTAGGCGGCCGACTCGTACAGGCCCTGGCCGGTGAAGAGGAGGGCGAAAGCGGCTCCGGCGATTAGGATGTCCCGCGCCGTCTCGCGCTCCTCCTCGGTGACTCGGTCCTGGGCGCAGAGGTCGAGGGCGGCGGTTGCCGAGGGCGGAGCGCTCATCGAGGCTCCCAGGGACGCGTAGCCGCCCCAGTCCCCGCTCTTGACCGAGAGGAGTTTCGGGGTATCCTGGATGACCGCTGCGACGCCGGTCTCGGCGGCGAAGGCGGCGCGCAGTTCCTCGAGGGCCGCGGTGTCGCCGCTGACCCTGACATGGGAGAGGCCGTCGAGATTGAGTTGTTTGCGCACGAAAGACAGACAGCCGGAAAGGTCGATCTTGCGCTGATCGCTAAGGGCCGCCGCGCCGCCCAGGAAAACCTCCCGGAAGAAGACGGGCGTTCCCCGGTCGCAGACGAGCACGCGGACGTTGGCGCCGTCGATGTGGACATGGAGGTAGGGTAACCCGTCTTTGGCGGGGTCGATCTCCTGCCACAGCCGCAAAACGGAGCAGGGTGCGACCTCGAGCGTCTTGAGCTTGAGCCCCAGAGCCTTGAGAAGCCCCTGGACGTTGGCGATGTTTTTCCTTTGGGTCACCATGATGAGCACGCCCAGGCGCGCCTTGCCCTGGGCATCCGGCGGCAGGGGTATGGCCTGGAAGTCGTGGGCCAGCAGGTCAAAAGGGATCGGGATGTGCTTCTTGGCTTCCAGAGGTACGGCCGTGTGCAGATATCGGTGCTCCATGGCGGGCATGGAGAAATAGCGCACCAGACCCAGGTGATGGGAGAGGGTCACGCGCACGCTCTTGGAATTCCAGCGCATCTGCGACATGGACTGCCGGAGGAACCCCGCGATCTTGAGCGGGTCGCTCAGGAAGTCCGTGTTCATCGTGGCCGTCGCGCCGGGGTTCTTGCCCTCTGCGGGGATGGGGATGCGCACGAGATGATCCACCGCCAATCGACCGCCCTTCTCGCGATGGGTCTCGGAGAGATAGATGACCTCGGGGCTCAGGTAGAGCCCCAGGCAGGGCCCGGCGGGAGCGCTCGTCGTCCCGAACGAAATCTGCTCGATGAGTTGATCGAATCGCGACATCTCAGTCGTTGCGGCTCATAATGATCTCGACCTTGGCGCCTTCCCCTGACGCGGAGGAAGACATTTGGATCTTCTTCGGCTCGATCTGGTATCGGTTGACCAGGAGACCGGCGACCATCTTGGCGCGGCGTTCGGCCAGGGCGGCGCCCTCCTTCTCGTCGGATGACGCATGCCCGACCACCTTGAGCGCCTCCAGGGGGTAGTGGGCCAGTTCCGCGGCGGCCGCGGCGAGGGTTTTCTCGGAGAAGGGGGTTATCGTGTGGGTGTCGGCGTTGAACGCGAGTTCGTAGCGCCCCGGGGAAACCGGCTTCGCGGCGGCGACATCCTCGGGCGAGACCTTGGGCGAGGTCTCCTTGTCTTGCGTTCCTTTGTCGGCCTTCGCGGATTTCTTGGCGCGGACGGGACGTTTGACGATCTTGCGCCTGGATGGGGCCGCAGACTTGGGGGGTGCGGTGATGGTGGTCGAGACGAACGAGGGCTTGACGCCCGCCACGAGAGGCTTGGACTCGTCGCCGGAGAGGTCGGCGGAAGGGGCCGTCCCGGCGGCCTGCTCCGGCTGCGCGGCCGCGAGAAGCTTCTCCGGCGCGCCCGCGTCCTCGAGGAGCGATATCCACCGGTGCAGGGTGCGCGAGCGGTTCTTGGCGTCCAGCGCGGAGAGGACGCATTCGTAGCGGCCGGCGGGCAGGGGGTTGCCGAAGTAGTGCCGGCGGCCGTTCCAGAATATCTGATGGAAGACCGGCCCTCCGCCGACGATCTCCTGGAGCGGCGCCGACTCCGCGCCGCCGAGCGAGGGCTGGAGCAGCTGGAATTTCCAGGAGACGAGGCCCGCGGGCGGGTCCGAGACCGAGAATTCGAAGATCGCGCCCTGGTTGCGGCCGGGTCGGATCTGCTGGGGATAGACTCCGAGGGAAATGGGCGGGCCCAATTCGTCGCCTATCGCGCTCTCGATGACTAGGTTCATGGGTTGATTGTATAGGAAAACGATGACCACGCCCTTGAAATCCAGCAGACCCTTGGGGATGTCCACCTGCGTATTGAGGAGATTGACGCGCACGCGGGGCGGAGCCACGCCCGCCTGGAAGAGGTGCGCGGAGATGCCCATGGTACGGCGCATGTCGAGGACCTTGGCGTCTCCCAGGGCCGTGCCTTCGGGCAGGATCAGGACCTGGGTGCTGCCCAGGGCGAAGATCAGCTTGGTCAGGGGATCGAGCAGGCGGCCGGCGTCGCGCTGAAATGCGATGCCGGCCTGGAAGAGCATGGACGAGGGGATGCCGACGGCTTCGGGATCTCCGTTCTCGCGCATCACGGTGCGCACGTGCTCGACGGCCTTGAGGTCCGAGAGGCTCTTCTCTTGGGCGGCGCGCAGGCGCGCGCGGATCTCCTTGCGCATGACGGCCTTGTTGGAGGCCGGCATATCGTCGTCTGGGGACGCGCGCGGGGCCGCGCTGAGCGGGCCGCGGGCGGCGGGCGCGGGTGCGGGCGCGAGCGAGGGCGCGGGTGCGGGCGAGGGCGCGTCGATGGAGTCGAGCCTCACTCTGCGCGGAGACGGAGCGGGGTTGCCGCCGGCTCCGCCGCCCGTGTTCATGCGATGGCTGATCAAGTTGAGGTAATCGTTGGCCATCGAACGCTCGGCGGGATCGCCTTTCGTCATGATCTCCATGAAGCGGTCCATCGCCTCCACGTCCTCGCCCTGCTCATAGAAGCGTATCGCCACGCTCATCGCGCGACTTAACCCGGCGCGCGAACCATCATCCTCCTGCGCGCGAGCGCAAGGGACGGCAAGGATCGCCGCTACGATGATAATCTTTTTAAAAGACATCATACAATGCGCCCCGGACGGAGGACCGCGCAGGCAGGAGCATACGAGAACGCAATTGCTGAATTATTACGGACTTTCCGCCATCTCGAAATAGCTCAGCGCGTCGGTCCCAGTTCACGCAAGGCCTGCTGAGCCGAGGCGTTGCCGGGTTCCACGCCCAGGGCCAGGCGGAATTGCTTCTCGGCCTCCGCGACGCGGCCCAGGGCCGCGTAGGCCTTCCCGAGGTTGACGCGCCCGGCGGCGCGCCCCCCCTCCTTGCGGGCGGCGGCTTCGAGTTCCGGGATCGCCTCGGCGGCCCGTCCGCGCAGGAGGAGGAGGCTGCCGTTGATGAAGCGCGCCTTGGCCGCCGTCGGGGCGCGGCGGGCGACCGAGGCGGCCAAAGACAGAGTGCGCTCGGAGAAGTCGCGGCGGGCGACGGCCGCGTCCAGGGTACGCAGATCGGAGAGGACGTCGAGGATAGGCGCGCGCGGGCGGCCGGACTGCCCCGGGAGGGCCGCCAGGTTTCGTTCCGCCAGAGCCAGGTCCGGCGAGATCGCCAGGGCCTTCTCGTAGGCCGCCTGCGCCTCGTCCCAGCGTCGGCCGAGGGTGAAGACGTAGCCGAGGTTGTTCCAGTGGTTCGGGTTGTCCGGGAATATCTTCACCCCCTCCAGGAGCAGGGCGAGGGCGTCGGCCGCGTGCCGGCCGGGGTCGCCGAGGTAGGCGGCGCTCAGGCCGTTGAGCAGATCGGCGGAGAGAGGGTTGATCGCCCAGGCGGTCTCATAGAGCGGCAGGGCTTGTTCAGGACGTCCCAGCCGGCCGCCGTAGACGGTGGCGAGGTTGAAGAAGATCTCGTCGTAGCCTGCGTTGGCGTCGAGCGCGGCGCGATAGGCCTCGGCCGCGTCGTTGGGACGCGCGGCGCGAGCATAAGCGTTGCCCAACTCGTAGAGGGCGTTCACCTCGCGCGGACCCCAGGAACGGGAACGCTCGAGCGCGTGGATGCCGGCGGACAGATTGTTTTGGCGCACCAGCTTGAAGCCCGCGAAATACCAAGCCTCGCGATTCCAGAACCGGACCTGGAGCCACGCGGCCGCCAGAGCCGCCAGCACGAGGGCCGCGGCGGCCGCGCGACGCAGGACCGCGGGCGCCTTCCAGACGAGGCGCTCCGGCGCCTGCCGCGCGCCGCGACCCATCACCGTCCCCGCGGTCCACCAGAACATGAACGCCGGAACGGCGAAGTGCAGCGAGACGTTGAGCATGTTGTCGGCCAGCATCCCCGCGCAGCCTGAGGCGGCGCCCGCCCAGAGAGGGTCCCTGCCGGGCCGTCCCGCCGACCATCGCCGCACGGCCCAGAAGAAGACGACCCAGAAGGCGACGAAGGCTCCCAATCCGAGGAGGCCCGTCTGGGAGAAGATCTCGAGGATCTCGTTGTGGGCGTTGTTGGCGTGCGTGCGCATGCCGCGGAAGAACGGGATCTCGTGGATGAGATGGCCCTGATAGAAAGGATAGAAGAGCTCGAAGAGCCCCCCGCCCTTGCCCAGCAGCGGGGCCTCCGAGCCCATGAGCCACGCGCAGGCCCAGATCAGGACGCGTTGATGCAGGGGGCTGTAGGAGCCGTCGCGCGCGAGGAACGTCGAGACCTCGGTGAGACGGCCCACGACGGTCGGCGTGTAGCCGGTGGAGAGGGCGCTCGCGGGCCAGAGGAGCGCCATGGCCGCGGCCGCGCCGACGAGAAGCCCCAAGGGGCGCGGCTGCTCGCGCGCCCGATCGCGCAGGCGCGGCGAGAGCGACAATGTCGCGCAGCCCACGACGGCTCCCAGCCACGAGGAGCGCGTCAGCGTGGCGAGCAGGGCCGCCTCCAGCGTGAGGAAGAGCCCCGCGTAAGCCCAACGCCGGGCCGGCCGGCGCTCCTCGATCGCGAGCGCCAAGGCCATCGGCATGAGCACGACGTTGTAGCTCGACAGGAAGTTCGGGTTGCCGAAAGTGGAGACGCATCGGCCGCCGTACGGATTGAGCGCGCTGGGCCAGACGCACTCCCAGTTGAAGTACTGCAGCACGCCGTAGGCCGAGGCCAAGAATCCCGCGCAGAAAGCGAGATGGAGGAAATCCGCGGCGCGGCCGCGGCGAGTCAGCCACCCGGCGCCGGCCAAGCCGAGGGCCCAGAGAAGAGCTCCGTACGGGTCCCAGGCCAGCGCCCGGAAATCTTCGGGGCGCGCGGCCAGGCGCGCGCGCGCCTGCGGGAAGGCGGTCCAGAGCAGGCCCCAGACCAGGGCGAAGGCGATCCAGGCGCCCAGAGAGACGTCGGAGCCTGCGTCGTCATCCGCCGCGACGGCCGCGGCGACGACGAAGGTCCCCACGCAGACGACCAGAAGGAAGACCGCGGAGCGCGCGCCTTCCGCGGCGATGGCGGGGCGGTAGAACTGCGCGTGGCCGAAGTAGCCGCGCAGCCAGCTCAATGCCCAGGCCGCGGCGAACAGCGCCAACGGCAGGGCGACCGGCACGCGCGGCAGGCGCCAACCCTCGTCACGCCCCGACTCGGTCCACGCCCAGGCCGCCAGGGCCAGGGCCGCGCCCGCGTGCAGGAGGGCGATCTGCGTGACGTAGGGGTTGCGCGTGAGGTTGGTAAAGAAGAGGAGCGGGCAGACGAAGTGGCAGACGACCAGCAGCCAGCGCCGCGCCGCGTTCATGGGGAGAAAAGCCTAGCAAATCCGCCGAGAACGCGGCCCCGCGCGCCCATAATTATTATAATCGAATCCATGAGCGTCCGGCTCAGCTTCACCATGAAGATCGGGCTCCTCCTCGCGCTGCCGCTCGTCGGCTCGCTCGTGCCCATCCCCCTGGTCACGCGGTTCCTGGATCGGACCAAGACGGACAGCCACTTCATGAACGTGGCCGGACGCCAGAGGATGCTGTCGGCGAGCATGCGCGATTGGGTCAACATGGTGGCCGTCGGCCAAGAGGAGGATCGCTCGGGCCTGCAAGATCGGATCGCGGCCTTCGATGAGGCGCTCGCCGCGATGGAGCGCGGAGGCTCCGTCCTGGGCGAGACGCTCGCCCCGCCTCCTGTGGAAATCGCAGCCCCTCTGGCCGCGGTAGGCGGTCTGTGGCGCAGGCTTCAACCGGACTTGGCCGCCATCGCCGAGCGGTCGCGCAAGGAGTTCCGCTTCCAGGCGGCCTACCGCCGCGCCAGGCCGGAAATGGAGAATCTGCGGGACCTGTCGCACCGGGTCGTCACGGTCTTCGAGGCGAGAAGCAGCCGTCTGCGCGCCGAGCTGCTGATGACGCTTCAAGTCATCGCGGGGCTGACCGGCCTCATCTTCCTGGCGGGCATCCTGCTCACCCGGCGCTACATCGTCCGGCCCCTCCTGCGCATCCACGCCGCGGCCAGGAGCATCGGTTCCGGGGACTTCACCCCGCATCTCGAGGTCTCGGCAACGGACGAATTGTCGGATCTCGCCCATGCCTTCAACGAGATGACTTCACGGATCCAGCGCCTCCTGGCCGCGCTGGACCTGAGCCGCAAGCACGCCGAGATCGTCGTCGCCAGCATGCCCGCGGGTCTTCTCGCCCTGAGCGAAGACCTCCATGTGCTTCGGGTGAACCGCTCTTTCCGCGAGGCCTTCGGCGTCGACGAGGCGGAACTCGCCCGCCGCCCCACGCTGACGGAACTCCTGCCGGTGGCGGGCCTTAAGGAGGCGGTCCTCGATGTCCTCTCCACGGGCCTGCCCAAGCGCGGCCTCCAACTGGACCTGGCCGCGAAGGACGGCTCGAAACGGTCCTTGCGGATCTCCATAGCGGGAACGCGGCTTGAAGAAGACGAACGGCTGGTGGTCGTGGTGGAGGACGTTTCCGAAAGCGAACGGATGAGCCGTGTCGCGACCGAGATGGGACGCCGCTATCATGAGATCATGGAGAACGCCATCGATGCCATCATCGTCATGGGTCAGGACGGCCGGATCTCCTATCTCAACGGGGCCGCGGAGAAGATGTTCGGCTACGCGCGGCCCGAGATGCTGGGGCGGCCGGTCACGATGCTCATGCCGGCGCACTACCGCGAGGCCCACGAACGCGGAGTCCAGCGCTACTTGAGAACGGAGCAGTCCGTCATTCTGGGCCGCGTGACATTGGTCGACGGCCGGCGCCGCAACGGCGAGACGTTCCCCCTTGAACTGTCGATCAGTTCCTCACGTGCGGACGATCAATTCGCGTTCACTGGAATACTCAGGGACGTCACCGAGCGCCGCAGGATCGAGGCGGCCCTGGCCGAGCGGGAGCTTCAGTTGCGCCAAGCTCAGAAATTGGATGCGGTCGGCAAGCTCGCGGGCGGGATCGCCCACGACTTCAACAATCTGATGACCGCCATCCTGGGATTTAGCGCCTTTCTTCTGCAAAATCTCAAGCCCGACGATCCGAACCGGGCGGACGTGCTGGGAATCGAGGCCGCGGGCAAGCGCGCGTCCGCCCTCACGAATCAGCTCCTGGCATTCAGCCGCAAGCAGTTGCTCCAGCCCAGGATCCTGGACCTCAATATCGTGGTTCAAGAGATCCTGAGCATGCTGCGGCGGCTCATCAGAGAGAACATCGAGCTGTCGCTCCGGCTTTCGGACCAGCCTCTGGTCGTCCGGGCGGACCGGGGGCAGATCGAACAGGTCATCATGAACTTGGTCCTCAACGCCAGGGACGCCATGCCCAAGGGCGGAAAGATCAGCATCGAGACCTCGGCCATCGAGCTTGGAGACGACCGCGCTCACCCCGGGTCTTACGTGACGCTGACGCTCAGCGACACCGGCGCCGGGATGAGCCCGGAAGTGCAGGCGCATCTCTTCGAGCCTTTCTTCACGACCAAGGAGCTGGGCAAGGGGACGGGACTGGGCCTTGCCACGGTCTACGGCATCATCGCTCAAAGCGGCGGTCACATCACGGTCGACAGCGAGGAGGGGCATGGATCGATCTTTAGACTCTACCTGCCCAAGGCCGGCGAGCGCTCTGAGAACGGCAAATCGGCGCCTCCCCAGCGGGATATCCCCCGGGGAGCGGGTGTGGTCCTGCTCGTCGAGGACGAACCCGCCGTCCTGGAGCTGGCGCGCCGCATCTTGACGCAGAACGGTTTCACGGTGATCGCCACCGCAGACCCCCTGGAGGCGCTCGCCCTCTGCGAGAGCGAGAAGGAGCCCCTCCGGCTGCTCGTCACCGACATGGTCATGCCCAAGCTCAGCGGCCTGGAGGTGGCTCGGCAAGTGCGGGACGCGCGGCCCTCGACCCCGGTGCTCTACATTTCGGGCTACACCGAGCACCCCGTCCTTCAACTGGACGACGAGGAACTCAAAAGCGCGTTCCTGCAAAAGCCCTTTACGCCGAGCGTCTTCCTGGAAAAAATCCACGAGCTCTTGGGCTCATAGCGCGCGAAAAAGCCGGGGATGGGATTCGAACCCACAACCTATCGCTTACGAAGCGATTGCTCTACCGTTGAGCTACCCCGGCTCAGATTTTCTTGGCGGCGATGAGGGCCCGGACGCGCTTGAAATCAAGCGGCTTCTGGAGGAACGTCACCCCCATGAATTGTCGGCGCAGTTTGCCCGTCACATCCTTCTCGGCCATGGCGGAGACGAGGAGGACGGGGATGGAGGCCGTGGCCGGATCGTTGCGCAGCTTGTTCAGCACGGCCACGCCGTTGGCGGAGGGCAGGTTGTAGTCCAGGATGATGAAGTCGGGACGCTTCTCCTGCGCCACCTTGAGTCCCTCCAAGCCATCTTGGGACCAGACGATCTCGTGCCGGTCCTCTTTGAGTTGCTGGCGCATGATGTTCGCCGCCAGCTCGTCGTCCTCTATTATAAGAACCATTGCCATGCGACTATGGTGTTATTTTTGTCGCCGTGCGGTCAAGGTTTCTCGTCCAGAAGGCGCCGGACGCTCTGGCGCAGGTCGTCGATGTCGAAGGGCTTGACCAGGTATTCGGAACTCGTCGAGTCGAAGAAATCCAAGACCTTCGCGTTGAGCATGTCTCCGGTCACGAAGAGCATGCGCGTAGACTCCAGGCGCCCCTGCAGCGCCAGTCGCGCGTGGAGGTCCGGCCCTGTGGCGTGCCCCATCGCCATGTCCGAGACGACGAGGTCGTAGACGTTGCGCTCCAAGAGGGCCAGCGCCTCGCCGCCGTCGCGCGCGATCTCGACGTCGTCGCCGTCCGCCCGCAGCAGGCGGGCGATGAGCTCCGCGATGTCCTTCTCGTCGTCGGCGACGAGGATGCGCTTGCCGGGCACGGCCGGATACGACGCCGGCTCCTGGACCGCCTCCAGCAGGTCCAGGTCTTTTTGGGCGGCGATGGGGATTTCCACGCGGAAGACGCTCCCCCGGCCTTCCCCGCTCTCCAAGGAGATGTCGCCGCCGTGCTCTCGCAGGATCTGCCGGCAGATGGACAAGCCCAGCCCCGTCCCGCGCCCCGCTTCCTTGGTGGTATAGAACGGCTCGAAGATCTTTTCCTTGATCTCGGGCGCCACGCCGCCGCCGTTGTCCGAAATCTCGATGAACGCGCGGCGCCCGTCGCTCCCGGTTCTCACCGAGAGCCTCTTGCCCTGCGGGGCGCGGGCCATCTCGCGCATGGCGTCGCAGGCGTTGCCGATGAGGTTCACCAGGACCTGAACGACCTGCTGGAAGTCGCCGATGATATCGGGGGGCTCGCTCGAGAGAGCCTTCTCCACTAGGACGCGCTCGGTCTTGGCGAGGCGGTATTCGAGCAGTTCCAAAGCCGAGTCGACCGCTCTATTCAAATCGACCTTCTTGCGCTCGCGCCCGCTTTGGCGGACGAAGAACAAAAGATTGTCGACGATCTTGCGGCAGCGGAACACGTTCTGGTAGACCCGCGTCAGGTCCTCCTGCATCTGGGGCGGACAGCCGTCATGCAGGGCGTTCTGCACGTAGCCCGAGATCGCCTGCAGAGGATTGCTGATCTCGTGAGCGACCGCGGAGATCAACTGTCCCACCGCGGAGAGTTTCTCGGCCTGGATCAGCTGCGACTGGAGCTGCGTGGTGCGCTCCAGGTTCTGCTCCAGGCGCCGGGCCATCTCGTTGAAAGAATCCGAAAGCGTCCTCAATTCGCCCGTTCCCTCCTCCTGGATGCGGTGGCCGAAATCGCCCTCGCCGATCTTGCGGGCGGCCGAGACCAGGACGGCGATGGGGCGGGTGATGGAGCGCACGAGAAGCAGGAGGATCGCGACTAGGACGGCGAGCCCCAGCAGGGAGGTCAGGAGCGCCACGTTCTTGACCTTGCGCAGAGGGCCGAGGAACTCCTCCAGGGGCGCCTCGACGATGACGGCCCAGGGCCGACGCCTCAGGAGACTCGACGCGACGAGCAGTCCGGAGTCGCCTCCCTCGCGCGGGCGAGCCTCCAGGCGGCGTCCATCGGAGGCCTGGACATAGGCCCGACCGCGCCGTCCCATCTCGACGTTCCTCAGCAGGCCGCGCAGCTGCGCAAGATCGTAGCACAGGACCAGGACCCCTTTGAGCTGCCGGAGTTCGTCATGGACGGGCTTGGAAAAATAGATGACGCTCCCCTCTCCCTCGAGCGCCTCGATGGATGAGGTCCACCACCCGCCGGGGCCGGCCGCGCGGGCCTTGATGAAATAGTCGGCGCGCGCGTGCGCCGGCCGAGAGGCGAGCGCACGCGAGCGTATCGCGCAGACCTCGCGGCCCCGCCGGTCGAGATAAAGGATCTGGGCGTAGACGCCGTTGCGGTCGGCGAAGTTGCGCAGGTAGCGCTCGAGTTCTTTGCGATAGGCCTCGGCCTCGTCGTCGAGCTGGAAATCGACGTTGCGGTAGTAGTCCGCGATGAGGGGGGTCTCGGCGAGGGTGAACAAGTCGCGGCGGCGCTGGTCGAGGAAGTCGTCGAGTCCGGCGGCCGTGCGCTGCGCTAGGAACTGCATCTCCTTGTCGACGGCGCTCAGCAGTTCCCGACGCGCCATGCTGTATTGAAGCCAAACGATCACGCTCACTCCCAGGATGACGATCGGGAGAATGCTGGCGAGCAGCTTCCACGACAGGCGCGAGGGAAGTCGGAGTCTCATTTTTTCTGCGGGCCGACGGAGTCGCAAGGGCGATTAGAATCGATGGATCAACTGGAGCGTCGTGCGCGACCCCACGAAACGGTTCTGTCCCCAGAACTCGATGGGGTGAGAGAGCATGGCCGTCAGGCCCGGCCCCTGATAGGCCAGCAACGCCGCGCGATTCATGCTCTCTCCAGTTTGATGGCGTCCTTGGCCGCGCGAGCGCCGGTTCCGGCATCCGTCCCCGGGAAAGCGTCGGGTTTTCTCGGGTCCAGCGGCGGTGAAAAGAGGGACAGCGCCGAGACTCCGCTGCGTCTCGTCACGAATTGATGTTGCATCCCCGGCGGTATCTCGAACATGTCCCCCGCCCGCAGGCGCGCTCGACGGCCGTCGAGATAGGCCGTGGCCGAACCCTTGAGGACGAACACGAACTCCGAGGTGAAGCGATGATACAGCGCCGGGGTCGACGAGAAAGGGGGCAGAGCCTCGTGCAGCAGGCAGACGCGGTAGGGTTCGCGCGGCACGGGAAGAAACCGCAGGGTCAAGCCGCCCGCCACGCGCTCACGGGGCAAGCGGCGCAATGACTGCATGCGGGCCGAGCCGGAAGACTTAGCGGTCTTCATGGACCTCGGCGGCGTAGAAATAAGGCATGCCCGTGACATAGGAGTGGAAGTCGACGCCGCGCCTGACGCCGCAGGTCTGCAGGCGCTGATAGGTGAAGATGCTGAGCGCCTCGTCATGGACATAACGGTCCAGCGCGCGCGCCAAGCGGTCGCGTTCGCTCTCGTCGATGGTCGCGGTCATTTGCTCCAACATCCCGTCGAATTTCTCATCCTTGGCGAGGCTGAAGGGCGATTTGGAATAGATGACGAGCGCCTGGAGGAAGTAGCTGTGCGCCATGGTGTCGGGGACGTCCCCGACGGCGAGATCGAAAATGGGATTGCTGAAATAGGCGCCCAACTGGCTCTCGGTCATGGTCGAGATGTGGAAGCGCACGCCGATATCCTGCAGATTCGCCGCGATGATCTTGGCCGGTCGCAGGGCGTTCTCGTTGACCATTGCGCTGAGCTCGAAACCATGCGGATACCCCGCGCGCTTGAGCAGCGCCTTCGCCTTTTGGGGATCATAAGGATACGGCTTCAGCTCCGGGTCGTGCCCGGGCTCGCCCGGCATGCTCAAGGTCGCGATAGGAATCCCGTTGCCCAGGAGGTCATATCTGATCAGGGAATCCTTGTCCACGCCGTAGTTGAGCGCCCGGCGGACGTCGCGGCTGCCGAGAGGGCCGCGATTGAAGCGCAGGGACGGCGCGAGCGTGTAGAATATCTTCGCCTTGAGCACTTTGGTGTCGCGCCGGGCCTGAACGGCCTGCGTTTGAGTGCCGGGCACATCGAAGAGCAGATTGATCTCTCCGTTGAAGAGCGCCTCGATTTGACGGGGCTTTTCGATGAACGCAAACACGAGCTGATCGATCTTCGGATATCCGCTCATCCAATACTCGCGATTGGCGTCCAGCACGATCCTGCGGCTGAGATCCCGACTTCCGAAGCGAAACGCCCCGGTGCCCACCGGCTCGCGCGCGAAGCGTTCTTCCCCGACCTCGCCGAGGTAGCGGGGAGGAACGATCAACAAGCCCCACGCCAGCCGGTTGAGCAGCAGGCCGTCCGGGCGCGTGGTCTCGATGTCGATGGTCTGCGTGTCGATGACCGAGACTTTCCCGATGGAGTCGAACAACCCCCGTCCGGGGAATCCGGTTTTCGGGTCGAGCAACCGCGAGATCGAGAAGCGGGCGGCCTGCGCGTCGAAGGGCTCGCCGTTGTGGAATCGCACCCCTTTGCGCAGTTGGAAGCGGACCTTGAGCGGGCTGAGGCGCTCCCACGAGACGGCCAGCGCCGGCTCGACTCGGCCTTCGGGATCAAAACGGACGAGACCCTCGAAAATCTGCTGGTTGATGATGTGGTTCTTCTGCGAAAACTCCTTGTGCGCGTCAAGCGTGGGCGGAGGCGCGACGTCGTTGCAGACGATGAGACGCTTCGGCCGATGCGCGGCCGCCGCGTCCTGCCGCGACAAGACGAGTCCAAGCGCCGCCGGCAGAAGAACGCAGCGGCCGATCTTCATATCGCCGCTATTATGCCTTATTAAAAAACCGCTCCAGCGTCTCGATCCGGACGGCCGCGGGAGGGCAGGCGTTCGCGTCGATGCGGGCGTCGATGACGGTCGGGCGGTCGGCCGCCAGGCCCATGCGGATGAACTTTTCAACTTCGCCGGGACGCTCCGCCTTGAAGGCCAGCGCCCCGAGGGCCTCGGCCATCTTGACGATGTCGAGCGGCCGGCGGAAGAGGCCGGTGTTGAACTTGCCCTTGAACTGCCGGGTCTCGCCCAGATGGACCATGCCGAATCCGCCGTTGTTCAAGACCACCCAGATGACCGGGATGTCGTTTTCAACGGCGGTGTGGACTTCCATGCCGTTCATGGCGAAGGCCCCGTCGCCGACCAGCGCGGCCACGGGGCGATGCGGCGCGGCCAGCTTGCCGCCGATCGCGGCGGCCACCCCGTGGCCCATGGAACCGAAGCCCATGTTGATGAAGAAACTCCCCGGCAGGCGGACCTCGAAATAATGGATGGCCCAAGCCATGACGTTGCCGATGTCGACGAAGAGGACGGCGTCGTCGGGCAGTGCCCGGCGCATCTCTGTGACGACGCGCTGAGGCTTCAAGGGGAGCGAGACGTCGTCCATGCTGCCCGCGTCGATGAAGCGGGGATGCGTCCGCTTCACGTCCTGCACCGCGATCAGACGAGCGGCGAGATCCGGCCCCGGGTCCATTCGTTGGACCTCGCGCTCAAGCTGAAAGCCGATCTCCATGATGATCCGCTTCGCGTCGCCCACCAGCCCCACCCTCGCCGGATAGTTCCTCCCGATCTCGGTCGGGTCGACGTCGATCTGCAGCAGGGAGCGGCCCTGGGCCAAGCGCGGGTCCCACGCGTGGGTGGAGGCCTCGCCCAGGCTGCTGCCGACGACCAAGAGGAGGTCCGTTTCGCCGGAGAGCAGGATCGCGTCGGCCTGAGGCGAGCCGGCCAGGCCGAAGACGCCCAGCGAAAGGGGATGGTCCTCCGGGAAAACGCCCTTGGCCTTCGGCGTCGTCGCCACGGGGATGGCGAGGCGCTCGGCCAGAGTCCTCAGCTCCTTGTAAGCCCGCGCAAGGTGGACCCCGTAGCCGGCCAGGATGGCGGGCCGGCGCGCGGCGAGGAGGAGATGCGCCGCCTCGCGCACGCTGTGGCGGTCGAAGAGTTCGGGCTGCGGACGGTACTGCTCGGGACGCCACACGTCATCGGCCACGGGGCGCTTCATCATGTCGGCGGGAACGTTGAGGTGGATGGGGCCCGGCCGTCCGGTGAGGCTTCTTCGCAGCAGGAAACGCGTCATGTCGCCCATTTTCCCGGGAGCGACGAGCATGAGGCTGCATTTGGTGACGGCTCTGTAGAGCTCCACGATATCGATGCCCAGAGGAGAGCTTTCCTGCGCCGCCGCCTTGCCGAACGCCGCCGTGGCGACCTGGGCGGTCACGATCAAGACCGGCACCGAGTCGCGGTGGGCGCAGGCGATCGCGGTCAGGGCATTGGTGGCTCCGGGGCCCGCCGTCGTGCAGCAGAGCCCCAGGCGCCCGCTCACCCGGGCGTAGCCGTCCGCCATGAACGCCGCGCCCTCCTCATGCTTGGCGATGATCGGGCGGATCCGTCCGCTCTCGAAGAGCGCCTCATACAGCGGCATCAAGGGACCCCCGGGGAGGCCGAAGATGCACTGCGATCCTTCCGCCTCCAGATATTTGAGCAGAAGGCCGACGGCCGTGATCGCGACGGCTGGAGCGCTGGGGGCTTCCGGGCGATCCAGCACGGCCGTCCGCATCGGGTTCATCGGCGCGCGAAGACTCCCTGCTCCAGCTTCAGCAGTTCCGCGGCTTTGGCGAGGAGTTCGTCGTGGTCCAAGGGCTTGCGGAAGAAGGCGTCGACCTTGACCTCGGCGAGCTTCTTTTCGGTCGAAGGAGTGTTCCTGCCGGAGATGGCGATGACCTTGATGCCTCGGGTCTCGGGCTTTGTTTTCAGCACGCGACAGACCTGGACGCCGTCCATCTTCGGCAGCACGACGTCGAGGATCACCAGATCCGGCGGCTGCTGGCCGATGCGGATCAAGGCCTCTATGCCGTCATGGCAGACCTCCGTCTGGAAAAGCTTGGGAGGACGACCGAAGGCCCCCTCGAGGACCCGCGCGACCTCCACGTCGTCGTCTACGATCAGAACCCTCATTAGGGACGAGAGTTCGGAAGGCAGCGCGATTCGCAGGCGCTGGAGGAACACGGCGAGGTCTTCCCTGGTCACGCGGTGATGCCCGCCCACCGTCTGATAGGATCGCAGCTCGCCGTCGTTGATCCACTTGGCCACGCTCGATGGATACACGTCGCAGAACCGGGCGATGTCATGGGTCGTATAGGTCTTCTCTGGCATGGATGTTCTCTTTACTCCTTTTACTCTCTTTACTGCGTTTGCTGACTATACCTTGTTCGGGCGTCGCCGTCAACCGTAAATTGCGTATAATCACGCCCATGGAACGACAGAGGGTGCTGGCCGTCGACGACGACGAGGAGATGCGCCGTTTCTATGAGAGATTCTTCCTCTGTCTCCAAAACGAGGGCTTCACGGCGACGGTCGTGCCGGACGCGGAGCAAGCCCTGGGCCTGCTGGCCCTCGATCCGGTGGACATCGTCGTCCTCGATTGGGGCCTGCCGGGCATCTCGGGCGCCGGCCTCGCCAAGGCCCTGCGCGCCAGCGCCAAGACCCGCTCGGTGGGAATCCTCATGGTCACCGGCCGATCCTCTCCCGCCGAGACGGTCCTCGCCCTGGAGTCGGGAGCCGACGACCATCTCGCCAAGCCCTTCGACGAGAAGGTCCTTCTTGCGCGCCTGCGCAGCCTGGCGCGGCGGCGCGCGCTGACCTTCGACTCGCATCTGGTGAGCCGCTTCCCGGGACTGGAACTCGACCAGGAGGCCGATCTCCTGCGCGTGGACGGACGCCTCGTCCGGCTGACGCCCAAGGAGATGTGCCTTTTCAAGATATTCCTGCGCAGGCCGAATATGCTCCACTCCCGCGTCTATCTCTGGGAAGCGGCCTGGGGCTACGAGGCCGAACGCTGGGACCACCTCATCGACGCGACGATCTCATCCCTGCGCCGCAAACTCGGCCCCCGCTGGGGGACGAGCCTCAAGGCTCACAAGGGCGCGGGCTACGCCCTGGAGATATAGGAGTGTGTCCGAGGTCTCCGAGGTTCCTTTGAGGTTCGGGGGTTACCCTATTGGGGAGGACTACGATGACGCCCATGCCTCCCCCGCAGAAGAAGGCCGGCCAAAACGCAGAGGGCCTCCCGGACCCCGAGCGGCTCTTAGCGCTCTCCTCGGACATGCTCGGCGTCATGGGCTTCGACGGACTCCTCCGGACGGTCAACCCCGCCTGGCAATGCACCCTGGGCCGCGCTCCCGGCGAACTCCTCGGCAGACCGCTGCTCGATCTAGTCCATCCGGAGGACCGAGAGAACGTCCAAGAGACCCTCAGGAAGCTCTCGAGCGTCGAGGGCGGAGAGACCTGCTTGGTCAACCGCTGTCTCTGCCGGGACGGCAAACTGAAATGGCTCCTCTGGCGCCTGACGGCCTCTCCCGCGATGGGGCTCTATTACCTCGCCGCCAGCGACATCACGCCGCAGAAGGCCCTCCATGTGAAGCTGCTCCGCTTGCAGATGGACTCGCAGATCGGACGCATCCTGGCCGGAGTGGCGCATGACTTCAACAACATCCTCTCCGTCATCGGCGGCTGCGCCGTCATGATGGCCGCGGATCGCGAGATGAGCGCTCAGCAGGCCCGCGATCTGGAGGACATCACCAACGCGGCGCAGCGGGGCGCCGAGCTCGTCCGGGTCATGATCGACCTTTGCCGTCCCGAGGGCGCCGGCGAGCGGCGCGACTCGGACCTCAACGAGGTCGTGCTCCGCATGGAGCGGCTGCTGCGCCTTCTGCTCCGCAAGAATATCCGCCTGTCCGTCAGCCTCGCCGAAGGGCTGGGACGCGTCAGGCTCGACTCCGGACGTCTGGATCAGATCCTGTTGAACCTCGTCGTCAACGCCCGGGACGCCATGCCCGATGGAGGGAGCATCACGCTCAAGACGCTCCCGGCCGAGGCGGGCGCTCGTCTCGTCGTCCGCGACACGGGAGTCGGCATCCCGCCGGACGTCCAAGCCCGCATGTTCGAGCCTTTCTTCACCACGAAGCCCCGGGGGAAGGGGACGGGACTGGGGCTGTCGACGATCCAGGAGATCCTCGCGCACTGCGGCGGGAAGATCTCCGTCTCCAGCCGCCCGGGCGAGGGCGCGACGCTGGAACTGTTCCTTCCCCGGGCCGACGCCCGCTGAATCAGTCCAGGCCGAGGTAAGCCTTGCGCACGGCGGGGTCCTTGAGGAGAGTCGCGGCGTCCTGCGCGACCGCGACCATCCCGGTCTCCAGCACATAGGCGCGCGCGGCGGCGCGCAGCGCGCGCTTGGCGTTCTGCTCGACGAGGAGGACGGTCACGCCTTCTTTGTTGATAAGCCCGATGATCTCGAAGATCTTATCGACCACCACGGGCGCCAGGCCCATGGAGGGCTCGTCGAGCATCAGGAGCTTGGGCGCGGCCATCAACGCGCGGCCCATGGCCAGCATCTGCTGTTCGCCGCCCGAGAGGGTTCCGCCCAGCTGGCAGCGGCGCTTGCCGAGGACCGGGAAGAGGTGGAAGACGTGGTCGTACTCGCGGGACAGGTCCTTCTCGCTCCGGCAGAAAGCGCCCATCTCGAGGTTCTCCATCACGCTCAGGCGCGGGAATATGCGCCGTCCTTCAGGGACCAGCGAAAGCCCCATGCGCATGATCCGGTGGGGCGGCAGTCCGGCGAGGTCTCGGCCCTGAAAGGTCACCCTCCCCTTCTCGGGCTTGAGCAGGCCCGCGATGATCTTCATCATAGTGGTCTTGCCCGCGCCGTTGTTGCCGATGAGGGCGACGACCTCGCCCGCGCGGACTTCGAGGCTCACGCCCTTGAGCGCGCGGATCTTCTTGCCGTAGATTGCGTGGACATCGTCGAGCGAGAGCATCGCGGGGGCCTTCTCGCTCACGCGCCCTCCCGGCCCAGGTAGGCCTCGATGACGCGCGCGTCTGCGACCACTTGGCGCGGCTTGCCCTCGGCGATCTTGACGCCGTAGTCGAAGACGAAGACGCGATCGGAAATGTCCATGACGACCCTCATCTGGTGCTCGATGAGGAGGACCGTCACCCCCCGCTCGCGCACCCGCCGCGCCAAGGCGACAAGGTCCGAGCATTCCGTCTGGTTCATGCCCGCCGTCGGCTCATCGAGGATGAGGAGCTTCGGTTCGCTGGCCAGGGCCCGGGCGACCTCGAGCTTGCGCTGGGCCCCGTAGGGCAGGTTCTTGGCAAGCTCGTTGCCAAGCGCGCGCAGGCCGACGAAGTCCAGAAACTCCTTGGCCAGGGACTCGACGGCGCTCTCTTCCTCCCGGTATGCCCGCGTGCGCAGCAGCGGGCCCAGAAGGAACTGGCTCGTGCGCGAGTGGCGGCCGACCATCACGTTCTCGAGCGCGGTCATGCACGAGAAGAGGCGGATGTTCTGGAAGGTGCGCGCCACGCCTCGGGCCACGATATCGTGGCTGGGCAGGCCGCGGATCGGCCGGCCTTCAAAGAGGATGTCGCCGCGCGTGCCCGGGTAGACGCCGGTCAGCACGTTGAAGAAGGTCGTCTTGCCGGCGCCGTTGGGCCCGATGACGCTGACGATCTCCCCCTCGTGGATGGAGAGGTTGACCGAGTCGACGGCCTTCAAGCCGCCGAAGTGCTGGGCAAGGTCGCGGACCTCCAGCAGGGCCGGTCCTGGGCCGGTCATGAGGAGAGTTCCGACTCGCGCCGCGCCGAAGGCAGCAGGCCCTGCGGACGGAACAAGGTCGCCAACACCAGGATGAGGCCGAAGAAGAGGTAGCGGTAGTTGATCCACTCGGCCGAAAGGGTCCACTGCATGAGCGGCGGCAAGCCCACCAGGATCAGCGCCCCCAGGAGCACGCCCGCAATGGAGCCCATGCCGCCCAGGACCACGATGGAGACGACCAGGACGGACTCCCAGAACACGAAAGACTCGGGGGTGACGAACTGCTCCCACAGCGCGAAGAGGGCGCCGGCCAGTCCCGCAAAGGCCGCCGAGAGGGTGAAGGCCAGGAGCTTGTACTCCCGGACCGGGATGCCTGACAGGCGGGCGGCGACCTCGTCTTCGCGGATGGCGACCCAGGCCCGGCCCACGCGGGAGGACTCTATGCGCCGGGACGCGACGACGGCCAAGGAGACGCCCGCGAGGATCAGGAGGTAGTATTGGACGTTGGGGTCCGGGGAAATGCAGGCGAGAGGCCGCCAGGGACGCACCTGCATGCCCTTGGGGCCGTTGGTCAGTGAGTCGAGGTTGTTGATGACCAAGCGCGCGATCTCCCCGAATCCCATGGTGACCACGGCGAGGTAGTCTCCGCGCAGGCGCAGGATGGTCAGGCCGAGCAGGGCGCGCATGGCCAGGGTGATGGCGACCGCCAGGACGATGGCCAGCGGAGCCGGGACATGGGCGCGCATGGCGATGGCCGTGGTGTAGGCCCCGATGGCGTAAAAAGAGATGAAGCCCAGGTCGAAGAGCCCCGCGTAGCCCAGGGTGAAGTTGAGCCCGAGGCCCAGGATCATGAAGAGCCCGATCACGCCCGCCACGCGCACGAGGTAGGGCTGCTCGACCGCCTGGGCCAGGAACGGGAATGCGGCGGCCGCCGCGAGGGCGGCCCCGAGCGCCCAGCGCGAACCCAGGAGCTTCTTCATTTAGACTTTCTCCGCCATCTTCTCGCCCAGCAAGCCCGAAGGGCGCACCAGGAGCACGACGATGAGGACCGTGAAGGCGATGACGTCGCGCCATTGCGCGCCGTCCGGGATGTAGCCGCAGGCCAGCACCTCGAGCAAGCCCAAGATGAAGCCCCCCAGGACCGCCCCGCGGATGTTGCCGATGCCGCCCAGCACGGCTGCGGTGAAGGCCTTGGCGCCGGGCAGGAAGCCCAGATTGTACTTGATGGAGCCGTAGTTCATCCCATAGAGCACGCCGGCCGCCCCTCCCAGGGCGCCGCCCACGAAGAAGGTGACGGCGATGACGCGGTCGGCGTCGATGCCCATGAGTCCGGCCGTCGAGATGTCGTCGGCGCAGGCGCGCATCGCCTTGCCCATCTTCGTGCTCTCGACGAAGAAATGGAGCAGGCCCATGAGTCCGAGGGCCGCGCCCAGGATGACGAGTTGGAGGGAACTGACGCTCGCCCCGAACAGGGAGATCTGACCGATGACCACCGGCCGGGGGAAGGACAAAGACTGGGTGCTGATCCAGAGGAAGACGCCGTTCTGGAGGACGATGGAGACTCCGATCGCGGAGATGAGGGGTGCCAAGCGGGAGACGGCGCGCAGAGGGCGGTAGGCGAAGCGCTCGACGACGACGTTGACGAGGCCCGCCGCGGCCATGCCGGCGACGAACATCGCGGCCAGGGCCGACGGGCCCGACCCGAAGGCCGCCGGCGCGAACGTCGCCAGGCCCAGAGCCGTGAAGGCTCCCAGCATCAGCACCTCGGAGTGGGCGAAGTTGATCATCGCGAGTATGCCGTAGACCAACGTGTAGCCCAGCGCGATCAGGGAGTAGATGGCTCCCAGCGTCAGGGCGTTGAGGATCTGTTGCGCGAGCACGGCTCAGCGGATCGAGTCGAAGGAACGGCCCTTCGACTTCGCGCGGGTCATGGTGACGATCTTGTTGAGGGTGTCGCCTTTCGCGTCGAAGCGGGTCAGGCCCAGCGCGCCCGTGAAGTCGGTCTTGCGCAGTTCCTCGATCATCTGGGCGCGGTTCGTCGCGCCCTTTTCCATGGCGGCGAAGATGATGCGCGCGGCCTCGTAGCCGAAGTGGTCGAAAGGCTTAAGTTCCTCGCCGGAGCCTGTCCAGCGCTTCTTGTAGTCCGCCATGAATTTCGCGGCGCTGGGCAGGTCCTCGACCGGCACGCCCACGATGGAGAGATACGCCCCGTCGGCCGACTCCCCCGCCACTTCGAAGAGGCCCGAGGTCTTGGATCCGTCGCCGGAAATGAAGACGAAGGGGTCCTTCATATCCAGTTCCCGCATCTGCTTGAGGAGGAGTCCCGCCTCGGTGTAGAGGCCGCCGAAGTAGAGGCCTTCGGTCTTTTTGACGGAGCCCTTGATCTTCGTGAGAAGGGCCTTGAAGTCCTTGTCGCCGACGGCCACGCCGTCCTCCGTGACGATATCCCCCCCCAGTTGGAGGAAGGTCTTTTTGAACTGCTCGGCGAGGCCCTGGCCGTAGGGGGTCTTGTCGTGAAGGAGGGACATCCGGCGCTTGCCGAGCTTGCGGTAGGTGAACTCGGCGGCGTAGGCGCCCTGGACGTCGTCGGTCGGCACGACCCGGAAGACCATCTTGGGGCCTATCCAGTCCGGGGAGAGCTGCTGGGCCGTGACCTCCGGGTTGGTCGCGGCCGGCGAAATCATGGCGACGGGCGCGCGCGCGTAGACCTTGGCGGCCGGGATGGCGCAGCCGGAGTTGTAGTGACCGACCACGGCGATGATGCGGGGATCGGAGATGATGAGGTTGGCGACGTTGACCGCTTCCTTGGGGTCGGCGCGGTCGTCGAAAGGGACCGCGGCGAGCTTATACGGGAAGCGTTGAGCCGTGTTGGCCTCCTCGACGGCCATCTCGACGGCCCGGCGCAGGCCCTGCCCCTCCGTTCCCATGTCGCCCGTCAAGGGGACGGCGACGGCGATCTTGAACGCCTTCTCCTTGGGACCGCAGGCTGCGACGAGCAAAGCGATGATCGCAAAGGCGGGGGCAGACCGACGAGAGGTCATGGCGGCTCCTGAGTTGGATCTGGATCAATATTGCAATTCCGGTGGATTATGCCTCATTGGGATTCGTTTTGTCCATGCTTGGCAATGAGGGCGTGTGGTATAATTCTTACCTAACATGATCAAGAATCTGGTGGCAGGCTGGCTGAGCGAGGCAGGCCGCTATCGCAAGCCCCAGGACTGGGCCGACCAAATCCGCCCCGAGATGGACTCAGGTTCCTCCAAGGAAATTCCCGAGCCCCTGCGCGACGCCATCTCCCGCTCCCAGGATGCGGTCCTGCGCCTCCAGAACCCCGAGGACGGCTACTGGTGCGCCCCCCTCTTCGGCGACACGACCATCGATTCCGACACCGTCATGCTGCTGAATTTCCTCGGTCGAGGCAATTCAATCAAGATCCGGCGCCTGGCCAACCACCTCCTCAACGAGCAGAACCCGGACGGCGGCTGGCCGATCTATCGCAACGGCCCTTCGGAGATCTCCGCCACGGTCAAGGCCTACTGGGCGCTCAAGTTCGCGGGCCACTCCCCCCACGAGCCTCGCCTGGAGGCCGCGCGCAAACGCATCAAGGCCCTGGGAGGCATCCATAAGGTCAATACTTACTCCAAGTTCTATCTGGCCATGTTCGGGCAGTACGATTGGCGCGGCGTGCCCTCCATCCCGCCGGAGATCATGCTCTTCCCGAACTGGTTCTACTTCAATCTCTACGAAATGTCGGCCTGGACCCGCTCGATCGTCGTGCCTCTGTCCATCGTCTGGGCGACCCAGCCCGCCATCCCCTGCCCGCCGCACGCCCGCATCGATGAACTTTTTGCCGACCACCGGCGCCATATCCCCCTTGCCGAAGTGGTCCCTCCCCACGGCCTGTTGTCGTGGAGCACCTTCTTCCTCATGTGGGACAAGTTCTTCAAGCTGATGGAGGGCAAGGGCGAACACTGGATCCGAGTCTGGTCCCTGCGCCTGGCCGAGGACTGGATGCTCGAGCGCGTGCAGGACTGCGACGGGCTCGGCGCCATCTATCCCGGCATCGCCAACACCATTCTGGCCATGAAGTGCCTCGGCTATCCGGACACGGACCCCCGTCTGGTGGCCCAGCTGCGGGAACTCGACCGGCTCGAGGTTCCCGGCACGGACCACACCCGATTCCAGCCCTGCCGCTCTCCCGTGTGGGATACGGCCATCTCCGTGATCGCGCTGGCGGAGTCCGGCCTGGATCGTTCTCACCCAGCCCTTGCCCAAGCCTGCCAGTGGGTGATCTCTAAGGAGATCAAGACCCGCGGCGACTGGGCCTTCACCAACGCAGCCGGCCCCACGGGCGGCTGGCACTTCCAGTTCAACAACGCCTTCTACCCCGACGTGGATGACACCGCCATGGTGCTCCTGGCCCTGCGCCACGTGAATTTGCGGGAGCCCAACGCCCATATCCGAGAGAAATCTTTCCTGCGCGGGCTCAACTGGATCTTGTCGATGCAGGCCTCCACCGGCGGCTGGGCGGCCTTCGATAAGGAGAACACCAAGGCCATCCTGACCAAGATTCCCTTCGCCGACCACAACGCGATGATCGACCCGCCGACCTCCGACATCACGGCGCGCGTGCTGGAGCTCCTCGGATCTATCGGCTACGACCAGAGCTATCCCGCCTGCGCCAAGGCCGTGCGCTTCATCATCGACGAGCAGGAACCCGACGGCTCCTGGTACGGACGCTGGGGAGTCAACTACATCTACGGCACCTGGCAGGCCCTGCGGGGCCTGGCCGCCATCGGAGAGGACATGAGCCGGCCCTGCGCGCGCCGGGCGGTGTCGTGGCTCAAGTCGGTCCAGCGCCCCGACGGCGGCTGGGGCGAGACCTGCGAGACCTACTGCGATCCCTCCAAGAAGGGGGCCGGCCCTTCCACCCCCGCCCAGACGGCGTGGGCCCTGATGGGCCTGATGGCCGCGAGCGTCTACGACGACGGCGTCCGCCGAGGCATCGAATATTTGATTTCCACCCAGCGCCCGGACGGCGCCTGGGACGAATCCGAATACACGGGGACGGGCTTTCCGAAGGTTTACTATCTCGAGTACACGATGTACCGCAACTATTTTCCCCTGCAGGCGCTGGGAAACTATCGCGCGGCCCTCCTCGAGGGCCGCGCGCGATAGCAGCAGATGTAGATGTAGATGGGTAGATGGGGTCAGGCTTTCAGTTCTTTCAAATACTCAAAGTATTTGAAAGAACTGAAAGCCTGACCCCACCTTAACCACCTTAAAAGAGGAGAAACGAAAGATGGCCATGTCCATGCAGGCGCAGTTGGCGGTCTTCAAATACCTCGTGACCCAGCGCATGAAGGGCGTGGAGAAGTATCCGGTCGTCATGATGCTCGAGCCTCTCTTCGCCTGCAACCTGGAGTGCGCCGGCTGCGGCAAGATTCAGTTCCCGACCGACATCCTGCGCAAACGCCTGAGTCCGCAGGAATGCTTCGACTCCGTGTCGGAGTGCGGCGCCCCCGTCGTGACCGTCGCCGGAGGAGAGCCTCTCGTCCACGCCGAAATCGACCAGATCGTCGCGGGCCTCGTCGCGCGCAAGAAGGTGGTCTACCTCTGCTCCAACGCCCTTCTCCTCGAAAAGAACCTCCATCGCTTTCAGCCGTCGCCCTATCTGATCCTCTCGATTCATCTTGACGGTCTCGAAGAGACCCACGACCGGATGGTCTGCCGCGAGGGCGTCTACAAGACCGCGATCTCGGCCATCAAGCTCGCCAAGTCCCGTGGCTTCACAGTGATGACCAACTCAACCATCTTCCAGGGAGAGAACGCCCAGGAATTCCGCCGTTTCTTCGATGAGAACATGGCCATGGGCGTCGACGGCATGATGATCTCCCCCGGCTACGCCTACGAGAAGGCGCCCAAGCAGGACGGCTTCCTCAAGAACGAGCAGACGAAAGCCTGGTTCGCCGAAGCGCTCAAGGGCAGGCGCAAGAAAGGCTGGGTCTTCAACCACTCGCCTTTCTACCTGGACTTCCTCGAAGGAAAGCGCGACTACGACTGCACGCCCTGGGGCCTGCCCTTGCGCAACGTGTTCGGCTGGCAGAAACCTTGCTACCTGATGGCCGACGCGGGCTACGCCAAGACCTACCAGGAACTCCTGGAGACCACCGACTGGTCCAAGTACGGGCATGCCTCGGGCAATCCGAAATGCGCCAACTGCATGACGCACTGCGGCTTCGAGCCCTCGGCCGTCAAGGAAAGCTTCTCTAGCCTTTCGAAATTCATCGAGATGGCGTACGACTTCGCCACCATCAAGGGACCGAAGCAAGCCGCCGGGAGCAGGGGCTAGCGTGGACTCGGCCTTCCTCACCGGCGGCACCGGGTTCGTCGGCGCGAGCCTGACGCGTCTACTCCTGTCGAAGGGTCTGCGAGTCAAGGTCCTCGCGCGCAGGCATGCCGACCGCCGGAATCTCAACGGCCTGGAAGTGGAACTGATCGAAGGAGACCTTTTAAATAAAGAAGCGCTGCGCGCCGGCTGCGCCGGCGCGCGTTATGTCTTCCACGTCGCGGCAGACTACCGCATATGGGCTCCCGAACCGTCCGATATGTACCGGGCGAACGTAGACGGCACGCAGGCCGTCATCCGTGCGGCTGCCAAGGCCGGAGCGGAAAAGATCGTGCACTGCTCTTCCGTGGCCGCCATCGCCCCCCCCCACGATAAGATGCCCGTCGATGAGACGCATGAGTACTCCTCCGCTTCTGAGGTGGTCTCCGACTATAAGAAATCGAAATACCTCTCCGACGTCCTGGCCCGGCGCCTGGCCGCGCAAGAGGGCCTGCCGATCGTGGTCGTCAACCCCGCCGCGCCCATCGGCCCCTACGACATCAAGCCCACGCCCACGGGCAGGCTTGTCGTGGATTTTCTCAGGGGCCGGATGCCTTCCTACATCGATACGGGCCTCAACATCGTGCACGTGTCCGACGTCGCGCTCGGCCATTGGCTGGCGGCGACGAAGGGCCGTCTGGGCGAGAGATACATCCTGGGCGGGGAGAATCTGACCCTCAAGCAGGTCCTGGACCTGCTCTCCGAGGTTTCGGGACAGCCCGCGCCGCGGTTCAAGACGCCCTACGCCGTGGCCTACGCCTTCGGCGCCGTCGATACGGCCCTGGCCCGCCTGCGCGGGACCGAGCCCATGGCTGCGCTCGACGCCATCCGGATGGCCCGCCACTACATGTGGTTCTCCTCGCGCAAGGCCGCCGACGAACTCGGCTACGCGCCCCGTCCCGCGAAGTCCGCGCTCAAGGACGCCGCCGACTGGTTCCTGGCCAACGGCTACGTGAAGGCGATCTCGGCCGCATGAACTCCATGACCGACGATGCCCCCAAGACATCCCGCACGGCGCCGCCTCGCGCTCCGGTGCTCATCATCGCAGCCACGCGCTGGGAAGCCGAGCCCCTGTCCAAGGCGTTGGGGCTTCCGGCCTCGGGCGAGGACCGCTGGGAGGGCCTCTCCTGCGGCCGCCGAGTCCTCGTGCTCAAAACGGGGATGGGCGCGCTCAAGACGCGCGATCGGCTGGAGCGCGACTGCGTGGCCGGCGATCATGGCCTCATCCTCAGCGCGGGTCTCTGCGCGGCGCTGCAGCCGGGCGTCAAGACCGGGGACATCGTCGCCGACGCGCATGAAGTCGAACTCGAATACGTCGCGCCTCTTAAAGAAACCGCGCAAAGCCTTGGTTGTTCGTTTCATTTCGGAAAAATACTTCACACCAACGTCATTTTGAAGCCGGAAATGAAGCGAAAGCTGGGGACCGAACACAGGGTGTTGGCCTGCGACATGGAGACCGCCGCGATCCGGCGCTGGGCCTGCGGCAAGACCCCGGTCATCGGCCTGCGCGTCGTGCTCGACGAAATCGGCGAAGAGATCCCCTCGGACGCCCCTGAGTCCGAGGATTTCGTCGCGCTGGCGCGCTACGCCCTGGCGCACACGGCCGAACTCCCGCTTTTGATCCGGACCGGGCTGCGCTGCGCCCGGAGCATGAAAGAACTCTCGAGATTCCTGAAGGCCTACCTGGAGGCGCTTTGAACTCGACGTTGGCCCGAGCGATGGACAGGAACGCCGAATGGGTGGAGGAAATGCTGGAGAAACTCCTCGCCCCAACCCCCGACCTCCCGGAGAACCTGCGTAAGGCGATGCGCTACTCCCTCTTCGCGGGCGGCAAGCGCCTGCGGCCGACCTTGGTCCTGGCCGCCGCCGAGTGCTGCGGCCTCCGTCCGCGCAAGGCGCTCAAGACGGCGGCCGCGTTCGAGATGATCCACACCTATTCCCTCATCCACGACGACCTGCCGGCGATGGATGACGACGATCTGCGCCGCGGCAAGCCGACCAACCATAAGATCTTCGGCGAGGCCATGGCTATCCTGGCCGGCGACGGCCTTCTCACCAAGGCCTTCGAGGCCGCGGCCGCAAACGCGGCGGAGCTTAAGCTGGACGGCGAAGCCGCCGCCGAACTCATTCGCCTCATCGCCTACGGCGCCGGCGGCGAAGGCATGGTCGGCGGCCAGGTCGCCGACCTCGCCGCCGAAGGCCTCGGCCGCCGTAGGAAGGCGGCGCGCATACTCGAGGCCGTACACCGCCGCAAGACGGGCGCGCTCATCGCGGCCAGTCTCGACGCCGGCGCCGTCCTGGCCGGCGCCTCCAACGCCCAACGCGGCGCCTTGCGTGCCTATGGCGAGTGCGTGGGCCTGTCCTTCCAGATCGCCGACGACGTCCTCGACGTGATCGGCGACAAAAAAAAGATGGGCAAGCTCGGCAGCGACCGCGACAACGGCAAGCTGACCTACGTCTCTCTCTATGGGCTGGATGGCGCTAATCGTAAAGCCCGGGCTTTAGCCCGGGCGGCGCACGCGCATCTGAAGCTCTTTGGCCCCAAGGCCGAGCTGCTCCACAGACTGGCCGACTACATCATCGAACGGGACAAATGACCATGGAACTGCTCAATAAGATCGACTCACCGGCGGATCTCAAAAAACTCCCCGTGGAACAACTTCCTCAGATCGCCTCCGAACTGCGCGCCTTCATCCTCGACACCGTCTCCAAGCTCGGCGGCCACCTCGGCTCGAGCCTGGGCGCGACCGAGATCACCATCGCCCTCCACTACGCCTTCGACACGCCCAAAGACCGGCTCGTTTGGGACACCGGACATCAGACCTACGGACACAAGGTCCTGACCGGGCGCCGCGGGCGCATGAGCACCATCCGCCAGTTCGGCGGCCTCTCGGGATTCCTCAAGCGCAGCGAAAGCGAATACGACGCCTTCGGGGCGGGGCACGCATCTACGGCCATCTCCGCGGCCCTCGGCATGGCGGTCGCTCGCGACCTCAAGGGCGAGAAGAACAAGGTCGTGGCCATCGTCTCCGACGGGTGCATGACCGGCGGCGAGTCCTACGAGGGCCTGCAGAACGCGGGACAGGTCCAGACCGACCTCATCGTGGTGCTCAACGACAACCAGATGTTCATCTCCAGCCGCGTCGGCGCCCTCGGGGCCTTCCTCTCGAAATTGCTGACCCTCGGCGCCGTGCGCAACGCGGAGCATTCCATCAAGACCTTCCTGGCCCGTTTCCAGTTCTGGGGCGGCTCCATCCTGCGCGTGGCCAAGCGCGCCAAGGTCCTCCTCTTCCCCGGCATGCTCTTCGAGGAGATGGGCTTCTCCTATTTCGGGCCCGTGGACGGCCATGACGTCGAGCAGCTGGCCCAGGTTTTCAAGCACGTCAAGCAGCTCAAGGGGCCAGTCCTCGTCCACTGCGTCACCAAGAAGGGGAAGGGCTACCCTCAAGCCGAGGCCGACCCCTACACCTGGCACGGGCCCGGCAAGTTCGACGTGGCCACGGGCCAGTTTCTCAAAGCTCCCGTCTCGAAGACTCCGCCGCCCGCCTACACCGCGGTCTTCTCCCAGGCCCTCCTGCGCGAGGCCGAGGCCGACCCCCGCATCATCGGCATCACGGCGGCCATGCCCGAGGGCACGGGACTCGACGCCTTGCGCGACCGCTTCCCGCGTCGCTACTTCGATGTGGGCTTGGCCGAGGGGCATTGCGTCACCTTCGCCGCCGGCCTGGCCTGCGAGGGCTACAAGCCCGTCGTGGCCGTCTACTCCAGCTTCATCCAGCGCGCCTACGACCAAGTCGAGCATGACGTCTGCCTCCAGAAGCTTCCCGTGATTCTCTGCCTCGATCGCGCAGGCCTCGTCGGAGAGGACGGCCCGACCCACCACGGCGTCTTCGACTTCTCGCTCTTGCGGATGCTGCCCGGCATGACCGTCATGGCGCCCGCAGACGAAAACGAGCTTCAGCATATGCTTCGCACCGCCCTGCGCTTCGACGGACCCGTCTCCATCCGCTATCCGCGCGGTTCGGGCGTGGGCGTGGCCATGGATGCCCAAGCCAAGGAACTCCCCATCGGCAAGGGCGTGCGCCTCAAGGACGGCTGCGACGTGACGATCCTCGCCGTCGGAAACCGCGTGCACCCGGCTCTGGAGGCCTCCCAACTATTGGAAGACCAAGGGATATCCTGCGGCGTGGTCAACATGCGATTCGTCAAGCCCTTGGACGTCGAACTTCTCAAGGAGTGCGCCTCCAAGACCCCGCGCCTGGTCACCGTCGAGGACAACGCGCTCCAGGGAGGCTTCGGCTCCGCCGTGCTGGAGGCCCTGACCCCAGGCCGCGCCGAAGTCCTGCGCCTGGGCATTGCCGATCATTTCGTGGAGCACGGCGCGCCTCACCTGCTCTACGACGCCTTGGGCCTCAGCGCCGACAAGATCGCGCAGCGCGTGGCCGCCTGGGTCCCGGGGAAATCCAGAACCCTCATCTGATCAACGGAGGAATAATGCCCCCCAAAGCCCTTTCCACGATCACGGTCGACAAACTCGTGCTGGCCAAGGTCCGCGGGTTCTGCGCGGGCGTGGTGCGCGCCATCGAGGTCGTCGAGCGCGCCCTGGTACTCTGCGGCGGGAAGGTCTACGTCCGCCATGAAATCATCCACAACCGCTACGTGGTCGAGGAACTGCACAAGAAGGGGGCCGTCTTCGTCGAGGAGCTCTCCGAAGTCCCCGAGGGCTCCTGGCTGATCTTCTCGGCGCACGGCGTCGGTCCCGACGTCGTCGCCGAGGCCAAGTCGCGCAGGTTCAAGATCATCGACGCGACCTGCCCGCTGGTGACCAAGGTCCACCTCGAAGCCATCGCGCTGGCCAAGCAGGCCTACACCATCATCCTGATCGGTCACCGCGATCATGTGGAAACCATCGGGACGCTGGGCGAAGCGCCCGAGCACATGGTCGTCGTCGGCAACGTCAAGGAGGCGGAGACGATCTCCGTCCCGACGCCGGACAAGGTCGCCTATCTCACGCAGACCACCCTGTCGCTCGACGACACTCGCGAGATCGTCTCGGCGCTGAGGCGGCGCTTCCCCAAGCTGGTGGCGCCCAAGAAGGACGATATCTGCTACGCGACGCAGAACCGCCAGAATGCGGTCAAAGCCATCGTTCCGCAGGTGGACCTCCTCCTCGTGCTGGGCGCTCCGAACAGCTCTAACTCCAACCGCCTCTGCGAGGTCGCCCGCTCCAAGGGCATCAGATCCCACCTCATCGAACGGGCCGCGGACATCAAGGACGAATGGCTGGAGGGCGTCAAGACCCTGGGCCTGACCTCCGGGGCCTCCGCCCCCGAGATACTGGTCCAGGAGGTCGTGACCCTCTGCAAGGACCGCTACTGCGTGGCGAGCGTTGAGGAGCTCGAGACGGTCGTCGAGACAGAGCACTTTGGCCTCCCCTATGAGATCGTCAATCTCGTCAAGGCGAAGGAAGGCGCATGATCAAGCCCGGCCAATGGATCCAACCGCGCCACGGCTCGCATGAAGCCTTCGAAAAGGACTATCCCAGGATCGAGGCGACCGGCGTGTCGGTTCTCTGCCCCGGCTGCCGAGACGCCGTCCATCTGACCCGCCGCACCCAGAGCGCCAAGATCGGGGGCTGGTGCAAACGCTGCAACCGAGGTGTAGGAACATGACCAAGACGCTCATCGAAGAACTCGTGATCGCAAACCCGCCGGTCGAGCCCCTCCCTAAAGAGAAGCCGGAAGAAGAGGCCGATTTGCGTAAACTCTCCCAGAAGAAGCCCCCCTCCCGCGGCCTCTGCCGCCGCTGCGGCGAGAACAAGCCGATCAACCGCCTTATGCTCTGCTATCCCTGCTGGGTCAAGAGCGAACTCGAGAAGAACGGCTGGAAAGACGGCCAGCCGCACCCCGACGAGTGCGGCTGCGAAGGCATCGGCGGGCACAGCCGCAAGTCCGAAGGGAATTAACCGGCAGAGCCCATCCGAGCATCATGATCCTCGCTCTGGCGCTCGGGCTATCCGTTCCGATCTGCGCGCCGCGCCTGCCGGCGGGCGACGGGGTCGCGGCGACTGCGCTGAGGGCGTTTTTCGACGGATCGCCGCTCGCGCCAGGAGCCGTGGCGTTCCCGCAAATCAGCTCCCTCGGCGGCTATCGCAAGTCTCTCTCGGCGGACTTCCCGTGGCGGGACAGCCTCCCTCAGACCGAGATCCCCCGAGATCAATGGGAGAGCTGCTGCGGCCACTGGGGGCCTCACGCTCTGCCATATCCGCCGGCCCAGGCGCCGGACGCTGACGACGGCGTTTCCTGGCTGAGGGACCGCGTCGTGGCCGTCGCGCTGAAATACGTCGGCCTCCCCTATCTGCACAGACATATCCCCGCCATGGGCGGATTGGATTGCTCGAACTTCACCGCTTGGGTCTACAACTACGGTTTTGGAATCAGGCTGAACTCGAACGTCCAGCGGCAAGCCGAGACCGCCGGCCGCCGCCTCGGGCCTGACGAGCCTCTCCGACCGGGAGACCTAATCTTCCTCTGGAACGATGAACGGTCCCGCGTCTCCCATGTCGCGATCTACGTCGACGAGTCGACCATCATCGACGCCGCAGCCGGCGGCGTCGCGGTCCGCCCCTTCTCCGACCGCCACCGCGCGCGCCTGGCCTGGACCCGACGAGTCTTCTAGCACGTCTTCTACAGAAGCCCCTGAACCTCGGACAAGGCAGACAGGGGAAGACAAGACCCTTGCGATTCCAACTCTGTTGTGCTATCCTGTACACAGGAAAACACACAATGAACGGAACGACCACTCTGACCATTCGCGTCCCTGTCGCGTTGAAGCACCGACTCGACAAGCTGGCGAAGACCATCAATCGCACCCGCTCATGGCTTGCGGCGGACGCGGTCGAGAATTATGTGGCGGATCAAGAGAGTTACGCCGCTCTGTTGGATCAGGCTGAGCATGACGTCGAGGCAGGTCTCTTCGTGCCCCACGACAAGGTGGCCCGCTGGCTGCTGTCTTGGGGCTCAGACCGCGAACTGCCGCCCCCAGCGTGCAAATAATCTGGTCGCCGACGGCCATAGCCCAACTGACCGAGATCCGCCGATACATCCAACGGGACAAGCCCGAGGCTGCTCGGCGCATCGCCGTCAAGATTGTGGCCAGCGCCTCAGGGTTGGCGCGCCATCCGCGCTTGGGCCATGGCGGGAGAAAACACGGGACGAGGGAACTTCTCATACCCGGCACTCCCTATCTCATTTCATATCGAGCAGAAGAGGAACGTCTCGTCATCCTCACGATCTTGCACGGAGCGCGCGGGCGTACTATTTGAAGACGGTCTTGCGATAGTGGCGCAGCTCCTCGATCGATTCGTGCACGTCCGCCAGGGATAGATGCTGCTTCGATTTTGAGTAAACGTACTTCGAGTCGGGATACCAGCGCTGGACCAGTTCCTTTATAGAAGAGACGTCGATGGAACGGTAGTGGAAGAAGTCGCTCAGGCGGGGCATGTACTTGACCAGGAAGCGGCGGTCCTGGCCGATGGTATTGCCGCAGAGGGGCGACTTGCCGGGCTCGCACCACGACGACAGGAACTCGAGGGTGCGCGCTTGGGCGTCCAAGACGGAGTATCTCGACTCGCGGCAGCGCTGGGTCAGGCCCGACTTGCCGTGCTGGTCGACGCACCAGGGGTCCATGCCGTCGAGGACCTCGTCGGACTGGTGGACGGCCAGGCACGGCCCCTCGGCGAGGACCTTGAGCTCGCCGTCTGTGACGATCGTGGCGATCTCGAGGATGACGTCCTTCTCCGGCTCCAGGCCCGTCATCTCGAGGTCGAGCCAGATCAGATTCGTCTCGTCAGGAGTCGCCATGCCGCCATCCTACTAAATTCGAATCCTTGACAGTCCGAACGCGGCTTGATAGACTCCGGGCAACGAAGGGCATGCCGCCCTACTCAGGAGGAGCAATGAACATGAACCGTTTGACGGCCGCCGTCCTGGCCCTCGCCGCCGCCGCCGCTCTCGCCGCCTGCGCGGGCAAAGCCCCACCCTCTTCGCCTATCGCCAGCAACGCCCCTGAGTGGGTCAACAAAGGCTCCGGCGCCTTCAAGGATTCCGCGGGCAAGCAGGTCTTCTACGGCGTCGGCATCGCCCAGGGCATCCGCAACCGCGCGCTCTCCGTCACCGCCTCGGACGACCGCGGCCGCGCCGAGATCGCCAAGATCATGAACTCCTACGTCACGACGCTGACGAAGGACTACATGGCCTCGGTCACCGCCGGCGACATGACGAAGTCGAGCGAGGAGCAGATGGTCTCCTCGACGATGAAGAACTTCGCCAAGTTCACCCTCCACGGCGCCCTGCCGGTCGACCACTGGAAGGACCCGTCCGACGGCACGATGTTCTCCCTCATCAAGCTCGACATGGCGGCCGTCCAGCAAAGCCTCAACGAGTCCAAGGATCTCGACAGTAAGGTCCGGGACTACGTGAAAGCCAACGCCGAGAAGGCGTTCGACGAACTCGCGGCCGAAGAAGCCAAGCACTGACATGCGCCTGACAGCTTGGAGCGCCGCGCTCATCGCGGCCCTGGCGATGTCGGCCTGCGGCGGGACCTCGGTCCAGCGCATGGACGCCGGCGAGGTCAAGGACGTCAGCGGCCGCTGGAACGACACGGATTCGCGCCTGGTGGCCGAAGAGATGATTTCCGACTGCCTGTCGCGGCCGTGGTACGCCAAGGCCCAGTCCGAGATCGGGAAGAATCCGACGGTGATCGTGGGGACGGTGAAGAACCAGTCCCAGGAGCACATCGCCACGGAAACCTTCGTCGAGGACCTGCAGAGGTCGCTCATCAACTCGGGCAAGGTGGAGTTCGTCGCCTCGAAGGGAGAGCGCGGCGAAGTCCGTGAAGAGCGGATGGACCAGGACACGAACTCCTCCGAGGAGACGCGCAAGGCCCACGGCCAGGAGACGGGGGCGGACTTCATGCTCAGCGGAGCGATCAACCAGATCGTCGACTCCGAGGGCGGGAAGGCCGTCGTATTCTATCAGACCAACCTCAAACTTCTGAACATGAAGACCCACCAGATCGCCTGGAACGGCCAGAAGAAGCTCAAGAAGTACGTCACGAAAGCCCGGGCGTCTTGGTAAGAGCCATGGGTATCGGACGGCCCCGTCTCTCGTTGGCGAGAGGCGGGGCCGTCGTTTGCCTGGCCTGCCTCTTGGCCGCCTGCGGCGGTCCCTCCGGCTCGATGCGCAAGGAAGTCAACGCCTTGATCTCGGCGCGCGACTTCACGGGGGCCGAAGCGCGCATCCAGCAGGAGAAGCTGGGCTCGTACGGCAAGAAAAATCAGGTCCTCTACTACCTCGACCTCGGCGCTGTTCAGCACGACGGAGGCAAATATAAGGAAAGCGATCAGAGCTTCGCGGTCGCCGAGACGCGCATGGAGGAGCTCTACACCAAGAGCGTCTCCAAGGCCGCGGGGACCCTCCTCCTCAATGACAATACGACCGAATACGCGGGAGAGCGTTTCGAGCGCGCCCTGGTCAACGTCTACCGCGCCCTCGACTACCTCTTCCAAGGCGACCGCGAAGGCGCCCTCGTCGAGATCCGCAAGCTCTCCCGCCTCCTGCAGGAGTATGCCGACGTCTACGGGGCGACGAGCGCCGCGTACAAGGACGACGCCTTCGCCCAATACCTGGCAAGCCTTCTGTACGCCGACGATGGGAAAGGCGATGATGCCCGCATCTCGCTCAACAAGTCCAAGAAGGTCTACGAGTTCTACGCCGCCTCCTACGGCACCCCCGCGCCGAACTTCCCCCTAGACGCCGGCGACGCGCAAGCCGGCGGGGAACTGGTCTTCATCCACCTCAACGGCACGGCGCCCCGCAAGATCGGCAAGTCCTTCTCGGTCGCGTGGAACGAAGCGGTCGTCGCGCTCAAGGCCAGCAAAGACGACGAAAAGGAATCCGCCCAGGCCCAGAACGCCCTGCGCGCCGGCCTTGTCGGCAACGCCGTCACCGTGGCCTACCCGGCCTACATTCAAGACCCCTTCCAGATCACGGGCTCCCAGGTGGAAGCCGCGGGACGCAAGGCGGGCACCCAGCTGATGGAGGACGTCTCCGCCATCGCCATGAAGGACCTCGCCGAGCGCCAAGCCCTCATCAAGGTCCGCGCCGTCGCCCGCGCCACCATCAAGTTCATCCTCGCCAAGACCGCCGCCGACGCGGTCAAGAAGAAGTACGGCGCCAATTCCTGGCAGGCCCTGGCCGCCCAGGCCGGCGGCTCCGCCGTCGCGGCCGCCACGGAGATCGCCGACACCCGCGCCTGGGCGACGCTGCCCTCACAGTTCCGCATGGCCCGTCTGCGGCTTCCGCCGGGCAAACACGATGTGATCGTGAGCTACAACGGCCCCACGGGAGCCGTCATCGCCACCCGGACCTTCAAGGACGTGACCATCCGCCAAGGCGGCCGCACCTACCTTCACGACCGAACGGCGCTCTAAGAACCGACTCGATGAGAGAAACCATGAAACGAACACTTTGGATCATGCTGTCCGTGATGCTCTGCGCCTCTGCAGCGAAGGCCGGCTCCAGGCCCGATTGGGTGGACGGCACGAGTCGCCAGTACCCTCGGGAGAACTATCTCGTCGGCGTCGGCATGGGCGACGACCGCGCCACCGCATCGGACCGGGCCCGCTCGGAGATCTCTAAGATCTTCACGACTCTCGTCGACGTGACCACGAATCTCAGCGAATCCGAGAGCACCGCGAAGCAGGAGGCGAAGACGGAGAACTCTTTCTCCCAAGCCATCTCCCAGAGCCTGCGGACCGCCTCGCGCAAGGCGCTCGAAGGCGTCGAAGTGGTGGAGAACTGGAAAGACGGCGGCACGATGCAGCAGTACGCCCTGGCGGTGCTCGACCGCTCCAAGGCGCTCGCCGCGGTCAAAGACAAGATCGAGGAATTCGACAAGCAGGCCCAGCAGTGGAAGTCTCAGATGGACCAGGCCTCCGACAAGGTGGGCAAGGTCAAGGCCGCGATGAAGCTTCTTTCCATCCTCAAGGCCCGTTCGCAATTAAACGAGGAGCTCCGGGTCCTGGACGCCGGCGGCAAGACCGTCCCCAGCCCTTTCGATGAGGCCGCGCTGCGCGCCCAGGCGGCGAAGACGGTCTCGGAACTCGACGTCATCGTCGACATCAAGGAGGGGAAATGAATCGACTCAAGCCGATCTCGGTGGCCCTCTCGCTCGGCGCGCTATTCTCTGCGCTCGCCGCGTCGGCGCAGGATCATCCGCTGGTTCCCGTCTACCCCGGTTCCAAACTCAACGACCGCAAGGCGGTCGCGTTCGACGAGTTCCAATTCCCCGCCGGCAAAATGTGGGCCAACAAGTTCACCAAGGAACTCCCCCTGGAGGGAAAGATCGAGCGCCTGAAATACTCAAACCCGCCGGAGCGTTCGACCTTGGAGCTGCTGCGCAACTACGAGACGGCTCTCAAGCAGGCCGGCTTCCAGATCCTCTTTAGCTGCAGCAAGGAGGAGTGCGGCAGCGGGGACACCGAGACCCAGGTGGGGCACTACGCCCCGGCCTATGACACGCGCTTCATCTCGGCCAAGCTCCCGCGCCCCGAGGGCGACGTCTACGCGGCGATCAACATCTCGGGGTATTACCACGACACCTGGATCACCGTCGTCGAGGTCAAGCCGATGGATGAGGCCATGTCCGGCCGCGCGGCGGCCGCCTCTCCCCGGGCGCAAGCCCCCTCCCCGGCGGACGAACCGCCGGCGCGAAGCCCCGAGCGCGCGACCCCTGCAGCCTCGTCGTCTCGCGGCGGGGGCAAGCAGGTGGTGACGGGAGTGGTCAAAGGCCTGGGCCAATTCGGGATCCAGGCCAAGGCCGGATCGGCCTCCGAGAAGGCGGACATCATCGTCGAGGGAGAAGTCGAGACCAACCCGTTCCAAGGCAACGACGCCCGGATCAAATGGGCCAGGACCACGGCCACGATCACCCTCAGGGACGGCCGAACCTCCAAGATCTTCACCCAGTTCAACGTCACCGACCGCCAAGGCTCGGGAGACTACAACGAAGCGGTCCGCCGCAGCCAAACCGAGATAGGCAAGAAGGTCGCCGCCCAGATCAACTCGGAGATCGCCGCCTACTTCGAGAACCAGTAGGGAAACAACGCATGCAGAAAAGGGCTGTATCCCTGACCGCCATCCTCACCGCTCTGCCCTATTTTTGCACTCCCATCATTGCCGGGCAGGCTCTTGCCAAAGAGGTCAAGAAGTCGGGGGCGCTGGTTAAGGTCGTTTCGACCGGAGGTCGCTGTACCTACGGCGGTTGTTACGGCGAAGTGAGCATCAACGCCGCCGGCGCATACACCTGGACTGAAGGCACGGGCGATCATTGGCACGTCAAGGGAGAGGGGCAATTGCCGCACAAGGACATTGCCCAGTTGATTGCCCAGATCAAAAAGACGAACTTCCTGTCGATAAAGTCCGTCGGGTTCAAAGGGACTTGCCCCTCGGCTTATGATGGACAGGCGCTGACGTTCACGTTCCAGACGGACAAGGGGCAAGAAGTGATCCCGGAATGCCAATACGCGGTGGACGACCGCCAACCTTTATTTAGCCAGATCAAACGTCTTCTGCGTGATATTTACGCCAAGCCTAAATAGTCTCCTGGCTCATTTGAAAGATTTGAAAGCCTGACCCCCTTCTTATTTGCGCAGCAGGCCTTGGATCAATTGCTTGGCGGGGTCGGCGAGGAATTTGCCGAGATTGACCTTCGACTTCGGATCGGAGAAGGCGCCGGTCACGGCGACGTCGATGGGAGCGACGTTGGCGACCTGGGCGGTTATGATCAGGTCCAGACCTTCTTGCGGAAGGTCGATGCTTCCCTTGGCCGACACCCGAGCCGCGTCCGAGTCCATCTCGGACTGGCGCAGGGTCATCACGCCGTTCTTGAAGGCGTAGTCCCCCGTGATCTGGCGCAGGACGATGTCATTGAAGTCAGGGAATAGGCGGATCCCCCCGACGCGTCCCAGCTTCTGGACGATGAGCAAAGGGAATACCAGGATCTTCACGAGCTTCGACTGCGTGGCCATCTCGCCGATGGCGTGGATCTTCCCCGGCCCCACGCCCAGCTTGGCTTCGCCGTTCAGGCTCTTGAGGTCGGGCGTGATGTCCGTGAGGTCCCAGGTGAGCTTGACCTTCTCGACCGAGGCGTTCGGATGCGTCAGCGCGCCGATCTCGAAGCGTCCGCGGGTACGAAGGGGCGAAGTCTTCTCCTCAGGCGTCGCGCCCGGCTTGGCCGCCTTGGCGGCCTGTCTCTCGGAGGCGGCCTTGTTCTTGGCCGCGAGATATTTGCCCAGGTCGAAGCGGTCCAGGGATGCCTCTAATTGGATCTCAGGCGCGCGGGAGTAGGCCTTGACGGTCAGGTCCAGGAGCAAGGAGCCGTCGGCGACCTTCCCCTTCAGGTTGGGGAGGTCGACGCGGCGCTCGTCGAAGGAGACGGCGCCGGTGAACTCGGACAAAGGCAGGCCCGCGACCGTGGCCGCGATGTCCTTGAATTGGAGCTTGCCCGCATAGACGGGCTTGAGCTTGTGGCCGGTGACCGAGAGGGCGAAGTAGCCCGAGCCGGCGAGCTTCATGTCCCGCGTCCGGGGCGTCAAGCGGGTCAGTTCATCCAAGACGAAGCTCTTGCATTTGACCAGGAGGTCGAAGGCGGCTCGACCCCCTGGGTCCGAGATGGAACCCTCCACCGCCACGATGTTCTTTCCCGTCTCCAGACGGAGCTTGCGCACGCGCACGGCCTTGGGCGAGTAGTCGACCTGGGCCTCCCAGCGCGAGGGCGGAGTCTGGAGCCCCGCGGGCACGCCCGGGAAAGGAAGGTCTTTGTCGGTCAAGGCCGGGAGATTCATATCCGCCTCGACCGAGATCTCCGGCTGCGGAGTCCCCGCCAAGGCCTTGGCCAGCGTGCCGTCGACTCGCACCGAGCCCTCCTTGGCCTTGAGCGAAACCTTCTCCAGGCGCACGTCGTCTCCGGACACGCGGACGGTTCCCTCCAAGCGCGCCGCGGGCAAGGAGAAGGACGCCGGCACGCCGGAGATCGCGACGGGCAGGTCTGAGATCTTGAAGGCCGGCAGGTCCAGTGCGATGAGGGCCGCCAGGTCCAAGACGGGCTTGGCGGAGCCGAGCCTGCGCACCACGCCCGAGACAGAAAGCGTTCCCTGTTTGAGCTTGGCCTTCAGAGACTGGACGCGCAAGTCCTCGCCGGAAAGGGATGCCTCTCCCTCCAAGCGGGTCGCCGGAACCCAGGCCTTGGGCGGCAGCTTCAAGAAGGGATAGCGGCCAGGCGGGATCTCGGGAACGTCCACGCCCCAAGACGCCTTGCCGTCGAAGACGGGCTTGGACGTGCCGAGGCCTCGGGCCGAGCCGGAGGCCGTCATCCGGCCCCCGCTCCAGGCTAAGCTCAGAAAACGCACGTCCGCCTGGCCGGGCGCGTAGCGGCCGGCGACCGAAGCCTCGGCCGCCGGGATTTGGAGCGCCGGTATGCCGGCCTTGGGGAGGAACTTGGCGAGAAGGGTCGTGTCGAGACCCGGCGTCTTGGCCTTGACGTCGGCCTCCGCGGTCCCCGCGTCGAGCTTCACTTTCCCCTCGGCCTGGAGCAGGGTCTTGCCCGAGGCCGAGAGGACCGCGTCGAAGGCGAGGTCGGGCAGGCTGAGGTCGGCGACGCGGCCGGAGGCCGAGAGTTTCAGTCCGTCCTGCTCCACGACGAGACGTTTGATCGCGGTCTTGAAGCCCTTGCGGTCGCCTTTGGCCGGATCCACGCTCCCGACCAAGACCACGGACGCATCGACCGGGCGCTCCGCCGCCTGGCCGCGCACGTGGAACGAGGCGTCCAGATCGAAAGATTCGGCCAGGCTGAAATCGTCCAAGGAAATAGAAAGGTCCGAGAGGGTCCAGGAATCCTTCCCGTCGCGGTACTCGATAAGGCCGCGGGTGATCCGAGCGCGCCGCACGCTCAATTCAGGCGCGGGGCCCTCCGAGGCTTTCTGCGGGGCGGCCGCGGCGGGAGCGCTGGAGGCCAGGGTCTCATAATTGAAGCGGCCGTCGGCGGCCTTGACCACTCTCACCTTGAGCCCGGCGGCGGAGACGGCGGCCACGACCAGCCGGCGCCTGGCCAGAGCCCGCCAACTAGGGCGCAGATGGAACGTCTCGACGCTCACGAAGGTCCCGGCCTTGAAGTCCGGCCGCTCGGAAATCTCCAGGCCCTTAAGCGAGAGCCCGGTCAGGCCGAGCCCGATGCGCTCCAGGCGCATCTCTCGTCCGAGCTGGCGGCGCGCCGCGGTGAGCACGCGCTCGCGCAGGACGGGCTCGGGGAAGTATGCCTTCAGAGCGACGAGGGCCGCGCCGACTCCGAGCACGGCTAGGGAGGCCGCGGCAGCGGCGGCCTTGAGCCAGAAAGAGGAGCGCTTCATGCGGGGATTCTACCTCTTCCTCGAGCCTGGGTGCACCCTCGAGCCTTGACAACAGGCGCAAGAGGGACGATAATCGGTTCATGAGCGCCCTCCTCCTCGTCACGCTACTCCTGGCCGGACCCTCCCGTGCCGCGCCTAAGAAGGATGAGTCCTCCCTTTCCGCCCTGCTCGGTCGCGTCACCGCCTACATCAACGGCCCCGTGCGCCGCGCTCCCCGGGTCTCGGGCGTGATGGCGGTTCGAGGAGGCATCCCCACGGACCAGGGCGAGGACCTCGATCTTCGCCTGCTCGACCGGGCGCGAGCCCTGCGCCAGGCCCTCCTGCGCCCCGACGCGGCGGCCGGCGAGGAGCGCGCGCTGCGCTCGATCTACCAGGCCCTGGCCGCCTCGGAATTGGTCCAGGCCCTCTCCATCGTCGAGGGCGGCGCGGCCAAGGCCGAAGCCTCCTTGGCTCTGGAAGCCTGGGCGGGCGAGGAGCGCCGACCCCCCCTGCCCGGCCCGGTCAAAACTCTCCTGACCGGCCCCGCCTCGCGCATCGACGACAAAGCCTTGGTGGCCGCAGGCTGGGCCGGTTATGCGCGGGGCCTGACGCCCGCCGGCGCCGCCCTGAGTCCGGCCCTCGGCGGCTGGGCGATTCCGCTTGCGACCGCCCGCCTCGACGAGACGCTCAAGTCGGTGCGCGACTCCACGCGCGAGCGGGGTCTGGATGAGGCGTCGAAGGCGCAGGCTCACGTCCTCGCCGCCGAGATCCTTCAAGCCCTGGCCAAGGCGGACCTGCGAGGGCAGGCCGAGGCCGTCCCGGCGCAAGCCTCCGCCCCCCTCCTCCCCGCCGACGACGAACCCGCCGTCGCGGCCGGACCCGAAGTCCCCTTCGAGCCGCGCGCCATCTACCAGAAGACCTCCAAGTCCGTGGTCCTGCTCCTCTGCGCCTCCAACGAGGGCTCCGGAGAACTCGGGACCGGATCCGTCGTCGACGCCTCCCGCCGCCGCATCCTCACGAACGCGCACGTCGTCATCCGCGATTCGACGCGCCAACCGTGGCCGACGATTCGGGTCTATTTCAAGCCCGCCAAGCTCACCGGCGACCCCAAGCACGACCTCGCCGACCCGATCGAAGGCAAGGTCGTCGCCTGGAACCCCGGCCTGGACCTCGCTCTCGTAGAAGTCCCCAGCCTTCCCGGCGGGACCCCGGCCCTCGCCCTCGACGACCCTCGAAATGTCTCCGTGGGCGACCGCGTGGCCGCCATCGGCCACCCCGAGCAGGGCGGCCTTTGGACTCTGACGACGGGCGTCGTCAGCACTCTCGTGGCAGACATGGGGGGAGTCAAGGGCAAAGACGTCTTCCAGACCGACGCCAGCATCAACCGAGGCAACTCCGGAGGCCCGTTGCTTGACGCCGCCGGCAGGATCGTGGGCGTCAACACCCTGATGTCGCGCAAGGCCGCCGACGGCCTGGCCATCACCTCCGTCAACTTCTCCGTGCGTTCCGACGTCGCGCGGCGCTGGATGCAGGCCCAGGGCCTCAAGCTGGCCTACGGAGGCTCAGCCCCCGCGGCGCCGACGGCCGCGGCGCGCGCGGCCGTGAAACCGGCCGCCGTGGCCGCCTCCCGTCCCGCGGAGATCGCCTCGCCCGCCCAGCCCGTCCAGATATCGGAGACGCAACCCTACCAGTACGATCCCGACGCCCTCATCGAGGCGGAGATCTCCAAGATGGAAGACCTCGAGAGCGAGATGCAGGGCGAGATCCGGAGGCGTAAAAAATGATCCATGTCCTGATACTCTCGGCCGCGCTGGCCGCGCTGGCCGCCCCGGCCTCGGCCCAGGGACGCAAGAATGTTTTGGAAACCCTCACGGCGGCGTTGGCCGCGGACCAGGGCTATGACGAGGCCGGGCGCGCGCGACTCCTCTCGGCCGTCAAGAGCCGCTTCGCCGACTACGGACTGCAGGTCGTCAACGAGAGCCGCAAGACCGCCATTCCCGTCGTGCTCCACGTCATCACCGAGGGCTCCTTCGACGAGGCCCCCGCCGAGCGCGTCGCCGAAGTCGCCTTCGCCGCCTACCAGGCCATGTCCCGGGGGGCCGATCCCGAGGTCGTCGAGGGCATCGCGCTCTACGGCTACCGCAAGAAGATCCCCGGCGACCACCTCGCCTTGTGGGCCAACGGCTACCGCAACCTGACCGAGAACAAGATCCCCTCCGACGTGGCGGCCGACCTCGTGCGCGTGGCCATGGAGAACGGCCTCCCGGATTCGGACTTCAACATCCTCAAATGGGCGCTGGTGGACGCCGTCAAGAAAGGCCACGACCCCAAGGATTACGCGACCTACCTCTTCGGCCATCTCTCCGAGGGAAAAACCGGACCCGGCCGCATCGCCAACGACGCCGCCTTGCTCTTCGCCAAGGCCCGCAAGGAGCGCCGCCGCGTGAGCCTGCCCGCCTACGAAGGAGTCTTCTCCAAGAGCGTCGCCGCCCAAGCTCCCTCCGCGCCGGAGCCCTCCGCCCCCTCGGCCCCCTCCGAGACCCCGATCTCGACAGTTCCCGCCATCGAGCCTCCCGTCGCACAGACCCCGGCTCCCGAAGCCCCGGCCGCGGAGGCTCCCGTCGTCGAGTCCAGGCCCTCGTCCCAGGCGACCCAGGCCCCCGCGCCCAAGGAACACGAAGCGATCCCGCCCAGCCGCCTGCTCTCAGAGGTCTGGCCGGGCATCGAGACCAGCGCGCGGTCCTACCTCGGCACGCCCTACGTCTGGGGCGGGACCACGCACAAGGGCATCGACTGCTCCGCCTTCACCCAGAACTCCTACGGTGAGAACAAGGTCAGAATCCCCCGCGTCAGCCGCGACCAGTGGAAGGCCGGCGACAAGGTCGGCGGCCCGGCCCTGCGCGACGGAGACCTCCTGTTCTTCAACACCATGGGCGTGGGCGTCTCGCACGTCGGGATGGTCGTCGACGCCAAGACGAACAAGTTCATGCACGCCTCCTCGTCCAAGGGCGTGACCTACGCGGACCTCGACAAGAACTACTACAAGCAGCGCTACCTAGGCGCGCGTCGCGTCGTTCCCTAAAGCCGCGCGCAGGGCGGGCCAGGCGGCGACGGTCCCGAGCGTGCCGACGAGGCTCAAGGCCGCCATGGCCTGATACGAGCCGTGCGAGGCGGCCAGGCGCTCGTAGAGAGCTCCCCCGACCCAGTTCGACGCCGCGGCCGCGAGGTTGAACACCGCCATAAACGCCGCGAAGGCCGTGGCCTCCGCGCCCTCGGGGCAGAGCCGCGCGGCCAGGTCCATCCAAGCCAGGCGGAACACGACTCCCGTCAGGGCGAAGAGCACGGTCAGCGCCAGGATGGAGCCGGGGCCGACGTAGAACAGATAGAGCAGCGAGAGCGGCGCGCCCGCCAGGACCGACCCGCGCGCCAGGCGCGCGGTTCCGCCCTCCCGGGCGGACAGGCGGCCGAAGAGAGCCGCTCCGGCCACGCCCGCGAGGCCACCGACCGTGGAGAGACCGCCGATGAAGAGGGGCGAGAGCTTGAGCGCCTCGCTCTGATAGTAGAACTGGGCCGTGCCGAGAAAGGGGCAGAAGCTCCAGAGGAAGATGCCGATCGCGGCGGCCCACGCCCGCCGGTCGGCCGCCATGGATTTGAGCCCCGCCCAGCCCCGCGCCGCGGTCTCGTGGATGCTCCCCGCGCCGGACTCCTCAAGCCAGAACGCGGAGGCGGCCGTCAGCGCCGGGAAGACGGCCGCCAGGAGGAAGGCAGTCCGGTACGTCGCGTGCGCGGCCAGCCAGCCTCCGCCCAAGCCCGTGACCACGAGCGCCGCGTAGAGCGTGCCGATCTGCACGGCCTGATAGATCCCCGTGAGCCCCCGCTCCTTGCCTCGCTCGACCATCACCCCGTCGCAGACGATGTCGCAGAGCACGAAGCCCACGTTAATGAGGATGAGCAGCGCCAAAGTCGAAGCGTAGCGGTGTCGCGCAGGCGCGGCGAGCAGGATCCAGCCCGCGCTGGAGACCAAGGAGACGGCGGCCAGGTGCGGCGCGCGGCGGCGGCCGGACCAGGGAAGGAAGTCGGTCAGCAGCCCGAAAAGAGGCTTGATGATGAGAGGAAACGTCATCCAAGTCACGAAGGCGGCGGCCCGGGCGGGACCGAGCCCGAGGGAGTCTTTTAAGAGATAGGAGACGGGTTCGTAGGCCAGGCCCGCCATGCCCTGCGCGAAGTAGTTGAGCGCGAAGAACCAATAGAGGCGGCGTCCGCGCGCGGCCACGTCAGTCGCAGCGGGCGTCCCGGGGGTCTTCCTTGCCCGGGTACCAGGGCATGACCACCATCGTCACGCCCATCGCGCGCACGGCTTGCTCGGTTTCGACGTCCGGCAGACGCTGGTCGTAGCCGAGGACCAAGAGATCGGGCTTCTCGCGGCGCAGGGTCGCGGCAAAACCGTGGGGATCTCCGACCACCACCCGGTCGGCCACCCCCAAAGCCTCGAGCCGCTTCTTGCGCAGCGAGGAGGCAACCGAGTGGGGCTTGCGGTTGTGGGAGTCGTGGGAAAGGACGACGACCAGGACGTCTCCAAGCACGCGGGCCTGTCGCAGCAGGCGCAGATGCGCCGGGTGGATGCGGTTGAAGCAGCCGGCCGCGAAGACGGTGACGGGCTTCTTCGATTCCAGGTCAGCCCTTCGCAGCGCGCTCGTCCTTCTGGGCCGCCTCAGCGGCCTTGGGCGCATCGTCCGTGAGGCCCTCTTTGAGGCCGTTCTTGAACATGTTGACGGCGCGGCCGCATTGCTTGGCGAACTCCGGAATCTTGCTGGGCCCGAAAAGGACCAAAGCGACGACCGCGATGATGACGATCTCCGTAGTGCCAAGGCCTCCCATTTCATCCTCCCAAATCTATAACTTCAATTTAGCATTTTAATAGAATCCAGACATGATCCGACCAGGTCAGGAGTCCAACTTCCGGGAGAGTTCCTCCGGGTCCGTGATGGGCAGACCGCAGGAGCGGCCCTCGCAAAGACGGGCGCTCGCCCGCGCGCCGAGCGCCATGGCGCCCACGGCCGGGACCAGGCGTTCCAGATCGGCCTTGGTCCGGGCCGTGAAGCCGGCCGTCACCAGATCCGGCCGCAGGCGCGCGCGGGCCGCTGCGAGGAGCTCACCGCCCCCCGGCAGGTCCAGCCCCGCGATCACGAGGGTCCTCGGGCGACCCAGGGCGCGGTCCAACGCGCAGAGCATGTAGGGCATGGAGTCCGGCCGCGCCTCGAGGCGCGCTCCGAAACGCTCGAGAGTCGCGTCGGCGAAACGCCTCAGATCCTCGCGCCCGGTCAGCTCGAACAGGCGCAGGGCCGCGTCGGCCAGGACGGAGCTCGCCGCCGGCTCCACGCCGTCGTGGTCCTCGATCGCGCGGGCGAAGAGCTCCGCGGCTTCTCCTTGCGCCGTCTGGTAGAGCCCCCCGTTCGCGGCGCCGAAGCGCCGGATCGCCTCCTCGGCCAGGTCCAGGGCCCAGGCGAGACGGCTCGGATCGAAGGAGGCCTCATAGAGGTCGAGGAGGCCCTGAGCGAGAAAGGCGTAGTCGTCGGCCATCCCCGCGACCGCGCGCTGCCCCTCGCGCCAGCGACGCCAGAGGACCTTGCCCGAGCCGTCGCAGAGCTCGCGGCGCAGGAAGTCGGCCGCAGCGTCGGCCAAGGCAAGGATCTCCGGGTCGCCGACCGCGAGGAAGGCGCGCGACAATCCGCTCAGGGCCAGGCCGTTCCAGGAGGTCAGGATCTTGTCGTCGAGGTTCGGCCGGGGGCGCCGGTCGCGGACCTCCAGCAGGCGCGCGCGGGCCGCCTGCGCCTGCGACTCGGACAGGGCCTCGGGGGCGCCGTCATAGGGGATGTTCTCGCCTTCGGCCTCGATGCCGTAGCGCGCGCAGAAGGCCGCCGCGCGCCCTTCGAGCAGGCCCTCGATTTCCTCGCGCGTCCACAGATAGAATGCCCCCTCCTCTTTATGTTCGTGGGAGATGGCGCCGACTGGCCCCGCCGGCTCGGGCGGCAGGCTGTCGGCGTCCTCGGCGCAGAAGAATCCCCCCTGAGCGGCGCGAAGGTCTCGCCGGAGGTATTCGACCGTGCGTCGCAGGGCGCGCGAGAGCTCCGCGTCGCGGCTCACGAGAACGGCGTCGGCGAGGTTCTCGAGGAGCTGGGCGTTGTCGTAGAGCATCTTCTCGAAGTGGGGCACGCGCCACTGCGCGTCGGTCGAGTAGCGGTGGAAGCCTCCGCCCAACTGGTCGAAAATCCCGCCGCGAGACATCGCGCGCAGGGCTCCGACCGCCAGGACCTCGGCCTCCGAGTCCCCCGTGCGGGCGCCCCGCCGAAGGAGGAAGCGCTGGCAGGCGGGCATCGGGAACTTCGGCGCCCCGCCGAAGCCCCCATTCTCGAGGTCGTAGGAACCCTTCAGAGCTTCCCATGCGGCGTCGAGGACCGCGGTCGCGGGGCGGCGCGCCTGCGCCTGCGCCGCGACGAACTCCGCGACGGCCTTGCTCAAGCGGTCGGCGTCCGACTCGATGTCCTTGCGCCGGATGCGCCAGAGCTGCGCGATGCGCTCCAAGAGCTGCTTCCAGCCGGGCCGGCCCCAGCGCGCGTCCGGCGGAAAGTAGGTCCCGCCGAAGAAGGGCTTGAGGTCCGGCGTCAGAAATACGTTGAGCGGCCAGCCTCCCTGCCCCGTCATGGCCTGCACCGCGCTCATGTAGATCTTGTCCACGTCCGGGCGCTCCTCTCGGTCTAGCTTGACGCAGACGAAAAGCCGGTTCATCCTCGCGGCGACCTCCGGGTCCGAGAAGCTCTCTCGCTCCATGACGTGGCACCAGTGGCAGGTCGAGTAGCCGATGGACAGCAAGAGAGGCCGGTCGGCCTCGCGGGCCGCGCGGAAGGCCTCCTCCCCCCATGGCCGCCAATCCACGGGATTGCGCGCGTGCTGGAGCAAGTAGGGGCTCTTCTCGGCGGCAAGCCGGTTCGGTCTCAAGCTTTGAGACGGCCGCGGCGCAGGAGCACGCGCGCCTTCTCGACGGTGACCAGGCCGTCGCGCATCATGCGGTTTACGTGGCGGCGCAGGAAGCGCGCGAGTTTGGGGCTCTCATCGACGATCTCCACGACGACCGGGAGGTCCTCGGAGAGGCGCAGCAGGTTGGCGGTGTGCAGTTCGCTGTTGCGGCCGTAGCCCATGAAGCCCTTGAAGACGCTGGCCCCGGCCAGACCCTCCTGCCGAGCGGCCTCGACGATGGCTTGGTGGAGCGGGCGGCCCTCCCACTGGTCCGACTCTCCCATGAAGATGCGCAGGAGCTGAGCGGATTGGAGGCCGCGGCGGAGCGCGGGCTTATTTTTCTTCATAGAGACCTCCCGACGAGGGTTCCCAGACGCAGCAAGATGAGGCCGCCGACGAGGCTGCCCGCGACGTTGAGCAGCGCCCGGACGAAGTCTCCGCCTTTCATGAGGTTGGAGGTCTCCAGGATGAGGGTCGAGAAGGTGGTGAACGCGCCGCAGAAGCCGGTCATGAGCAGGAGGCGGGCTGCCGGGCTCAGCGCGAAGCGCTCGGCGGTCAGGCAGTCGAACAGCCCGATGAGAAAGCAGCCGCTCATATTGACCAGGAACGTGCCGTACGGGAACGCCGCCCCCAGCGCGCGATGGACGCCGCCCGCCATGAAGTAGCGCGCCAAGCCCCCGGCGAGACTGCCGGCGGCCAGGCTCAGCCATGTGGCCATCGTCGTTCGAGGCATAAAAGAGGAATCCGTGAGGCAATGGTATAATATCGCATGGCCGTCGATATGAAGTTCATCCTCACGGGCGCCAAACGGGTCATCGACTCGCGCCCGATGTACGCCCAGGTGGTCGTCACCGACGACTGCAACCTGACCTGCTCTTACTGCGACGAGTACGCCCCGGGCGCGCCCGTCATCGCTCTGGAGACCCTAAAGGACCGCATCGACAAGCTCGACGAATTGGGCGTGTTGGTCTACGACTTCCTCGGCGGCGAGACCATGCTCCACCCGCGGATCGCGGAGCTGGTCGCGCACGCCAAGTCCAAGCGCGGAGGCTCGAACCTCGCCACCATCATCTCCAACGGATTCCTCCTGACCCAGAAGAACATAGAGGGCCTCAACGCCGCGGGCCTCGACTTCATGCAGGTCTCGGTGGATACCTTGCATCCGACCGAATGGTCGGACAAGTCCTTGAAATCAGTTTTGCCCAAATTGAAGCTTTTGGCCGAGACGGCGAAGTTCCAAGTCGAGATCCAATCGGTTCTCAACGAGGAAAATCTCGGCAACTACGACGAGTTCCGCGCGGCCTTGAAGGACCTGCCCTTCGCCTTCGGCTTCTCCATCATGCACGGCAAAGGCGGGAAAATCGCCATCCAGGGAGAGAAGTACCTCGGCCTACTCGCGAAATACGGCGTCTTCGAAGGCGTCAACTTCTACGGCGAGCATCTCAAGGAGATGCTCCAGGGAAACTTCGCGCGTCCGTGGAAATGCCTGGCCGGCTTCAAGTTCCTCTACGTGACCTCAGCGGGGGCCGTCCAGTGGTGCGCCCAGCAGCGAGGCGTCTCCTACGACTTGATGACCGCCACCCCCGAGAGACTCAAGGCCGACGGCGTGCACAAGCCTTGCGAAGCCGGCTGCGCCCTGGGCTGCGTGCGCATGGTCTCGCACACGCTGGGCGAGCCGCTCAAGACCTTCGGCGCCAGCTTCAAGCTCGCGGCCGGTATGAGCGCGCCAAAGAAGGCGCGCCTGCCCGCCGCCGCGTCCTCCTGACTCCGGGACCAAACCGTCACTTTTGAGCGGGAGTCTCCGCTTTGAGCGTGGCCTCGATGTCGATGGTCACGTCGACCTCTTCGCCGAGCATGACCCCGCCGGCGTCCAGGGCCTTATTCCAGACGATGCCGAACTCTTTGCGGTTGATCCGGGTCCTCGCGGAGAAGCCCGCCCGCTGGTTGCCCCACGGGTCTTTGCCCGCGCCTCCCAGCTCCAGATCGAGCACGACCGGCTTGGTCGCGCAATGCATGGTGAGCTCTCCGTGGAGCTTGGCCGTGTCGCCCTTGACGTCCGTCACTTTCACGCTCTTGAAGCTCATCGCGGGGCACTTCCCCACGTCAAAGAAGTCCGGAGATTTCAGATGCGTATCGCGCTTCTCGTTGTCGGTATTGATGGAGGCGGGATCGATCGACGCGCTGACCTTCCAGGCCTCGGGCTTGCCGGGCTCGTAGGACAGCGTCCCGGAGAAGGTCGTGAAGCGGCCGGGAACCCTGCCCACGAGGTGGCGGATCTTGAAGGCGATCTGGCTGTGAACAGGGTCGATCTCATAGATCGCGGCGCGCGCGGCGGGCGAGAGGACGGCGAGAACGGCGGCGGCAAGCAGGGTCTGGCGCATCGGGTGTGGCCTCCTGGCCTATCTGTAACCGAATCGATTATGATCGCGCTATTATAATTATTTTACGGACCGAGGAGACACTGCCCTGCCAAGCTCGCATTGACATCCCTTTGGACGTCTATGACGTTGCATAAGCCGTCGCGGTTTAAATCCGACGTGCAGGCCGTGGTGCCCAGGGCCTGATTAACCTGCAATTGCACGTCCACCACGTTGGTCGATCCGTCCCGGTTGAGGTCGCAGGCCGAATAAACGCTCAACGCCAGGCTAGCAGAGCCCGTGCCGATCGCATTGGCGGCGCTGATGGTCACGCTGGAAGTCCCGGCGGTCGTGGGCGTTCCGGAGATGAGGCCCCCGGTGCTCACCGACAAGGCCGCCGGCAGGCCCACGGCGTTGAAGCTCGTGGGGCTGTTGGTGGCCGTGATCTGGTAGCTCAACGCGATTGCGACCGTACCGGTTGAACTCAGCGCGCTGGTGATGACCGGCGCGGGGCTGGCGGTCGCGCTGTACGTGACCGTGATCGTATCGGTGGATGCGTTATTGGCCGCGTCTGTCCCGGTCACCGTGATGGTATTGCTCCCGGAAATGAGCGAGACGCCGGTCATCGACCAGGATGTCGTGCCCGCGGCGAGTACGGGAGCTCCTGAGTTGAGGGTATAGGTGATGGTCTTCAGGCCGCTTCCAGCATCCGAGGCGCTGCCGCTGAAGGTCAAGGTACTGGTGTTAGTGCTGTAGGTAGCGTTGGTAGTCGGGCTGGTGATGCTTATCGCGGGCGCGGTGGTGTCTAAGATGATGGCATCGCTGACTGAGGTGGAAATATTGCCGGCCGCATCTTCATACCAACAGTATACGGTCTTGGCGCCGTCTCCGATGCTGAGGGTGTAGGATATAGTTGAGGAGTAGCTGGCAGTTGAGGGTAAGGCAACCCAGCCTGCGGCGCCGGCGCTGGGGGTGGTGCTGGAGGTTGAAAGATAATAGCCAGTGACCCCGGTTGTGTCGGTGGCCGATAAGCGTAAGGATACGCCGGTGGAGTTGGTGTAGCCGGCGCTAGCGTTGATAGAGATAGTGCCTGCGGGGGCGGTGGTGTCGGAGGAGATAGAGCATCCTTCGTTAGGGGCGGTCTCACTGGTTTCTCTGTTGTTGCAGACTCCGTCGTTATTATTAAAACAGCTTAACACTATCTTGGAAGTGTAAGGGGTCAGAGTTATGGAACCGGAAATGACATTATTGTTCACATCGCAGTATTGTTTGCCTGCCAGATCCACGACTTTGGAAACGGTGGTTTCGTTATAGTAAATAGCCATATCGTCGGAGGCGTCGTTGTAGGTGGCGGTTACTTCTTTGACGGAGATATTGTCTATGTAGTATAGGGAGTCGGCGGCGAGACTCCCTATCGCAATCTGCGCGTTGGTTACGGCTGTTGTCGACATAAAGACAAAAGCGATTTCCCTTCTGGTTGTTCCAATTTTCAATTGATTGGTGCTGCTAAGCGAATCGTTGGGTGAGCTCCCTCTCCTTATGCGCACGTTAATGCCCCTCCATTTGTCGGAAATGACGCTGAATTTTACTTCATAAGTTTTGCCTGATTGTATTGCAAAAGTGTTCGAGATTAAAACGGCTTGGCTATTTAAAGAAGCATCGCTACTGGTAAACTTCATGACCCCGCCGTCTAACCCACCTGAAGAATTCCATAAAATAGCCGCCGTGCTCGGCCATTTAGTCCATCCATTAATATTAGTGTCAAAATTACCATTAGAAACTAAATTACCGCCAACTGTGGAGATTACTTTATATGGCTTTATTTCGAAGTAATCTCCCATGTCTTTGGAGTTAAGATCCTGGTTCTTGGAGGATTGCCATTCGGGGAGAAAGTAGCGTGAAAGTGGATATCCAGCTCTAAATTGCGTGGCGAAAGATTCATAATAAGAATGAGAATAGGTATTATAATCAAATATCGCGTATTGAGATAAACCTAAATCATCGCCGAAACTTGAAGAGAGATCCAAGGGCGAACGACCATCGAAAGAATTGAAAAAGTTATTATTAGTTACAACATCGTCGTTTGGAATGAGATATGCACTGTCCTGAACAAATTCACCTACCGCGGATTGGAATTTAAAGGCATTTGTTCTGGCTTTGAAAACATTGTTGTTATTTATGGTCTCAAAGTCCCCTTTCATGAATATCCCCAAATCGGCATTGATTACCGTATTATCTTTCACGGCCATATGGCTGACACCTCCATCCAAATATATCCCATTGGCAGTCGCTTCAGATGGCGCAGAACCATCATTACTGCCGCCAATTGAATTCGTAACAATGTTGCCGATTATTTGAGAATCGTGTGAATTAACGCCCCAAGTGTAGATTGCCCCGCAATCAGTCAAGGTGAGGCAGGTGTTATCAATAAAATTATTCTGAATAATATTATCTATTCCTGAAAAAAAACTTATGCCGGCGTAGCCGCTATAAAAAATTTTGTTATTTTTTATAACATTATTGCTGCCGCTGTATTGATGTATCCCGGCATAGCTGTTTTTAAGTCTCTGGCCGACAGTGCCGGAATTGGTGATCACATTATCTATAATGTTTGAATTGCTGGCTGACCGCACCCTGATCCCGCTATCGACGCTGTTATTGATTTTGTTGTTTTGAAAGGTTATATTGTTTGATTTTTGCAATAACGCGCCGATTTGACCGGAATTATATATTTCAATATTTTGAACACGGATATTAGAAGAATCGTACAAATAAATGCCATTTATACCCGCGTTCTTAATTAATATGTCATTTATATCTATAAAACTCCTGCCGGTAGCGTAAATTCCACTACTGCTTACGGAAACTTCCACAGTATGCGCTGAAGGATTATCTCCATTTTCTAGCCAGATATATATGCTCCGACTAGCGCTATCGTAATGCCATTCCTTGGCTGCATCCAGCATCCATAATTTTCCTCGAAGATAGTAGCCATAACCTGCCCGTGGTGGTTGCCCGGAGTTGCTTTCATTCCATTCTATTCTGTGAGCGGCGGAATCATATGATGAAACAATGCGATTGTTTATTTGCCAATGCCTGATTCTTAGCATGAGTTCGGAACCAAGCACTTGATTTTGGATCAAGCTGATATCACTGTCAATTAAATAATTATTGACTGTTGAGTCCTGGTCAATCGTCAAATATCCGCTATTAGGGTAATGAGCCATGTCATAATAATCCCCATCAACAAGCAGTTGATTAATTCCAGTTAAATTTAAAGAGCTTATGTCGGCAGTGTAGATATTTCCGCTATATTGCATCCATCCGGTGACGGTTTTGGCGGCGTTGATTATCGGTTTGCTGCCTGTGCCGTAAGCGCCGAAAGTAATATAACTGCCAGCCGTTCCGGAAGAAGGAATTGTCAATTGTTCTCTCCATTCTCCGCCTCGTTTTAAAACGACAGAGTCGCCAGAAGAAAAAGATGAGGAATTGACTTTGGAAATTGTTTTCCACGGGGCTGATTGGGATAAACCATTATTGTTGTCACTGCCGGAGACAGAATCAACGTAATAAATATTTCCTGTAGAAGAACTGGAAGCGATTATTGGATTGACGGAAATAAAATACAAGAGAAAGGTTAAAAATGCTGGAATGTGCAATATGCGTTTCATAATCATTCTCCTGTTTACGGGCCGAGGACACACTGTCCTCTCAAGCCGGCATTCACGTCTCTTTGGACGTCGATGACGTTGCACGAGCCGTCGCGGTTCAAGTCCGACGTGCAGGCCGCCGCGCCCAGGGCCTGATTGACTTGTAATTGCACGTCCACCACGTTGGTCGAGGCGTCCCGGTTCAAGTCGCAGGCGGAATAAACGCTCAACGTAAGCGTGCTGACGCCCGTTCCGACCGCGTTGGCAGCGCTGATGGCCACGCTGGAAGTCCCCACAGTCGTGGGCGTTCCGGAGATGCGCCCCGTGCCGGTGCTCACCGACAACCCCGCCGGCAGGCCCGCGGCGTTGAAGCTGGTGGGGCCGTTGGCGGCCGTGATCTGGTAGCTGAACGCGGTCCCCGCCGTGCCGGTGGAACTCAGCGCGCTGGTGATGATCGGCCCGGGGCTGGCGGTCGCGTTGTAGGTGACCGTGATCGTATCGGTGGATGCGTTATTGGCCGCGTCTTTGGCGGTCACCCTGATGAGATTGGCTCCGGACAGCAGGGCTATGCCGGAGATCGACCAACTGGCGGTGCCGGCAGCGACGCCGCCGCCTCCTTTGTCGCTGGTCCAACTGACCGCGGATACTCCGATATTATCCGCGGAAGTCCCGGATAAGGCGATGGTGCTGGTGGTGGTGGAATAGGCGGCGCTGGATGTGGGGCTGGTAATCCTGATACTGGGAGCGACTGTGTCGGTTATTTGTCCTCCTCCGGTTGAGAACTCGTGGGCACCCATGTCAAAAGCCACGCCTGACGGACGAGCAGTGCTGAAAAAGTCTTCACTAACCTCGGTGATTGATATTCCCTTGTTAACGGCCGCTGATGTAGATAAAAGTTTAATTGAAGATGTATCAAATGTTCCCGCCTGCGGTTTGTAGCTGGGATTGCTTAGCCCGGGAATGGAAGTGACGATGTCGCCAACGCCTTGCAGGTTGGACGGCGCTGTGCTGGACCAAAGGTTGTGGTGGAAGTCCATGCTGGGGATGCTCGGAATGGAGCCTGGTTTCGAGAAGACGAGATTATTGACGAAGGTGAGCCCGCTGTTATTGAGACTGATGGAGCCTGAGTGCATGGCCTTGCCTCCGCCTAAGAACGTGTTGTTGTATATCCTGACGTCGGTGACCTTGGATGCGGGAACGTATTGCCCAAAGGTGACAAGACCAGCACAGCCCGCGAGGATGTTATTGGCGATGAGCAGGTCGTCCATGAGCTCTCCGTCTTCGCTGGCGATCGAGATGCATGCGGACCATCCCGGGCTATTCAAGTAGTACTTCGGGTCGCCGGTGTGATAGATAAGATTCTTCTCAGCCACGACCTGGCTGCTGTTGCTCAAATAGAGCTGACTAGACATGTTGTCATAGATATCGTTGCCTTTGATTTGGGTATTCTGCGTCACATTATTGAAGAGACCAGTTCCTAAACCCTCCCCCCAGTTGTGGAAAATATTGTTGTCAATGAGATCGATTTTCTCCGAGTACAGCAGATAGATTCCACCAGACCAGCCGGGCCCGCCACCAGTGAAAGTTGCTGTGCTTCCAGACCAGACAATGATGGGCGCGCTTCGTGAATATGCGGCGAAGTCGTTGGTATCCCGCACGATATTATTGCGGAATGACACATCATTGACACCGCCGATATAGACTCCCTCGTTTCTAATTCGGCTTATTTCGGAATTGCGGAATTGGACGGACTGGAAAGTCGTCGAAGGTCCATTATATTTTCCAATCAAGACACCATGCCCGCGGGACCGCGTTATGTCGATGCCATCCCATACGATGTGGTTCGCCTTGATAGACACCATATACGCCCAGACAAAGCAGGCTTGCTTGGGTGATGGTCCCAAATTGGCGTTGGAGTCTTCCCCCACCTCGTAACATTTGGTGTTGCTGTAGAAAGATTTGTTCATATTGGCAGGAGAACCGGCAGGAAGTTTGTATTCTCCATCTATGACGGGCTTATTGGCAGGGTCGTACGCGCGAATGGTAATGGGCTGCGATGCGGTGCCTGATTTTGCGACAGAGACTGTTTCATAATAAGTTCCAGCGGCAACACAAAGAGTGTCTCCGGGAACAAGACTTGAAATGCCGGCTTGAATGGTGGTGGCGGCTGATTTGCCGTTAATCGAACCCGACTTTGACACGTATTGAGTGCATGAGAAAGAGGAGGGAGAGAGAATGAGGAAGATTAAAAATGTTGAAATGCAAAATATGCGCTTCACGGTCATTATCATGTTTACGGACCGAGAAGACACGGTCCTCCCAAGCTGGCATTGACACCTCTCTGGACGTCGATGACGTTGCACGAGCCGTCGCGGTTCAAGTCCGACGCGCAGGCCGTTACGCCCAGAGCCGCATTGACTTGCAATTGAACGTCCACCACGTTGGTCGAGGCGTCCCGGTTCAAGTCGCAGGCGTAATAAACGCTCAACGTAAGCGTGCTGACGCCCGTGCCGCTCGCGTTGGCGGCACTGATGGTCACGCTGGAAGTCCCCACAGTCGTGGGCGTTCCGGAGATGCGCCCCGTGCCGGTGCTCACCGACAAGCCCGCAGGCAGACCCGCGGCGTTGAAGCTCGTGGGGCTGTTGGCGGCCGTAATCTGATAGCTGAAGACGGTCCCTACCGTACCGGCGGCGCTCAGCGCGCTGGTAATGACCGGCGCGGAGATGGCGGTCGCATAGGTGACGGTAATGGTGTCGCTGGAACTGTTGCCGGCGGCGTCCTTGGCGGTGACGGTGATGGTGTTACTTCCGGAAACTAAGGCGATACCGGCGACTGACCAGGAGGTGGTTCCGGAGGCGGTACCGGAAGTACTATTGGCGGAGTTGGTCCAACCGACTGCGGATACTCCGATATTATCAGAGGCAGTTCCGGATAAGGAGATACTTGAGTTGGTAGCGGAGCAGGTGGCGCTGGATGTGGGTGAGGTGATGGCTATGCTAGGGGAAGTGGTGTCTTGAGAAACGGCAGTACCCGGCGGTGGAAGTTTCCAGGTGCCAAGAGACGAACCGACATAGACATAACTATTGTCTGGCTTGACTGTGAGATACATCGGAGTAAATTCCGATCCTAAATTATCCGTAATATTTACCCAGGAATTTCCACCGTCAATTGACCGGAATATTCCACTTGAATTTCCTATCCAAGCCTTATAATATCCAGCGTACAGAATATTCGTATTGTTAGGATCTGCTGTTACATACAATGTATCTATTGAATTAAACCGACTCTTACTTAAACCGTTAGCCTCGTTTTTTAATGATAGGGTAGAACCATTGATTATATAGATTCCCTTGTTTTTTACTGCTACGTATATCTTATCTTGATTTTTGGGGTCTACGGTAATCTGGCCAACATCGTTATTTGCATAAGTAACCGGAATATCCGGATATGGATTTGTCCAAGCACTTCCCCCATTAGTTGATTTAAATATTCTAAAATAATTGGTAGCCGGAGCCGCGTCCCATGAATAGACAATATCCCCATTCCCCTGATACATCGCCACTACGCCCTTAGAAAGAGTTGTATATGTATTATTATTTTGTATATTTGTGAATTTATAAGTGTCCGCATAGGCAATATTTGAGTTGCCTGGGTGAAAGGCAAAGAAACAATATGTCCAATCCCTCTCCGTACCACTTATTAAATCCCAAGTAGGATTCGTTGCGTTGGCATTTCTCGTAATAGCAATTTGCCTGGTTTGCCAATCACCTACTGCTGTAATTATGGTATTAGAATTAGGCGCAATAGCTCCTCCCATTGTTGACTTTGCGCTCAAATATCTAGGTATTCTCATATTTCTAAACGTACCACCGCCATCCTCCGTAAGAAAGGGACCGGCATCAACCAAAAACATCCCAAATCTGCTGGAATTATTCCTATCAAAACTAATATTTGACATTCCCGTCTTCGTCATTTGAAAACCGGCTAATCCACCCGTATATCCTGTGGCTGAATATCTCCAATCAACCCCGCCATCAGTAGTTTTCCTAATATTACCTCCGTCTCCACTTGTAAAGGCGATATTTTTATCAGTTGGATGAACTGCCATTGGATTCATCCAATAGTTTGCTTTTGGGTCGGTATCGTAACCCCCCAAAGAACCAGCTATCCAGCCATCAGCATTTGACTCATCCATACTGGCAGGCTCTACCCATGTACTTCCGGCATCATGGGTGTAAAAAACACTTTTCCTGTTGAAACCGACAAAAAGGTAATTGGGGTCTGCGGGACTTATTGCTATAAATCTGGCTGATTTGCCTGCACTGAGCGCAGTTGTCAAACCATTATTGATTGTGGACCACGTTGTCCCGCCATTTGTTGTTTTGTATACGCCGTAGTTGTTTACAGTTAAATATATAATGCTCCCATTTGTCGGATGAATTGCAGCGGCAAGGGGATATGTATTATTAGGTAGGGTTATTTTTGTTTGCGCGGCAGAGCTTCCGCTATCTGCTACTTTATAGAACCCGCCATCAGAAGATACAAATATAATTGTGTTGTCAATAGGATGAACCTTCACATCCGTTATCCTTATCCCATCTAATATATATCCTCCACCGCTTTTTACTACTTGTGAAAAAGTCGCGCCCCCGTCCGTGCTCTTCATAAGGCCATCCTCGTGAGTGCCGGCATAGATAGTCCCTGTGGTTGTAAAAGTGAAATCAACGCCCCCCATTTCACCGCTCGGTTTACTGTAGTTAGTTGATTTAACTAACGTCCAGGTATCTCCTCCATTTGTAGTTCTATATATCCCATTCTGCCCGCCAGCAAAAGGCATATGCTGGCCCACTATACTCGCCAAAAATACTTTGTTAGCATTGGTAGGATCGACAGCTAGAGAAGCGCAACCAAGCGCTACAATTCCACTGCCTTTGGGAGTCCAGGTTGTCCCACCATCTGTACTCTTCCATACCTTTGACGTATCTGAACATAGATACACAATATTGGGATTGGAGGGGGCTATAGCTATGCTCATAACCTGCTGAAATCCCTCCCCGCCAGCAAGACTCGCTGTCTTCTGCGCTTGAGTCCTTAAAGGCACCTGCCGCCATTGAGCGTAAGAAATCCGTGGCATACATGTAGACGTCAACAGAAATACCCTGAATATCAGGATAATTTTTCTATTCATGGTGTTAATAAAGTGTATGAAAAGATTGAAAATATTAGAATGTAAAATATGCGCTTCATGGCTATTCCTTGGTTTACGGGCCCAGGAGACACTGCCCTCCCAAGCCGGCATTGACATCTCTCTGGACGTCGATGACGTTGCATGAGCCGTCGCGGTTTAAGTCCGATGTACACGCCGCCGCGCCCAGGGCCTGATTGACCTGCAATTGAACGTCCACCACGTTGGTCGCTCCGTCCCGGTTCAAGTCGCAGGCGGAATAAACGCTCAACGTCAGGGTCTTGGCGTCCATTCCGCCCGCGTTGGCGGCGCTGATGGTCACGCTGGAAGTCCCGGCAGTCGTGGGCGTTCCGGAGATGAGCCCCCCGGTGCTCACCGACAAGACCGCCGGCAGGCCCGCGGCGTTGAAGCTCGTGGGGCTGTTGGCGGCCGTGATCTGATAGCTGAACGCGGTCCCCGCCGTGCCGGTGGAACTCAGCGCGCTGGTGATGACCGGCGCGGGGCTGACTGTCGCGCTGTACGTGACCGTGATCGTATCGGTGGATGCGTTATTGGCCGCGTCTTTGGCGGTCACCATGATGAGATTGGCTCCGGGCAGCAGGGCTATGCTGGCGATCGACCAACTGGTGGTGCCGGCAGCGACGCCGCCGCCTCCTTTGTCGCTGGTCCAACTGATCGCGGATACTCCGATATTATCCGCAGAAGTCCCGGATAAGGCGATGGTGCTGGTGGTGGTGGAATAGGCGGTGCTGGATGTGGGACCGGCAATGCTGACGCTGGGGGCGATGGTGTCAGGGGTGATGGTTTTAGGAATGAGTCTAGCGCCAGCCCAATCGGCATGGTCATCGCTTCTATTGTCTCCCGAATCCGTGACAATTAATTTCAGCGAATTCTTGCTGTTAAGGTCTATGCTGATTGATTTAGTTGCCGTGGCGCCAGTCATGATTCCGCTGTCGTAAAGTTTAATGTTATCAACCCAGACCTGGAAAATCACGGAACCGCCGTTGGCTATCTCATCATCAACTCCGATGTCCGAAAGGAATGATGAATATTGATTGTTGATGTTGTAAACGATTTCTGAATAAGAATGGGTCCCGAGTCCTTTGGCATAGGTTGTTCCATTGAGGGTGATAGTTTTCCCGTCTCCGGACAAGGATTCTCCGTTGCTCGTATCCTTCTCTGCCGGCCCCCAGCCGTTAATAACTGCCGTCCAGTCGAGGTTGCTTAAATATATCGTCGAGGTTGAAGAGACATTACGGATAATCAAAGCCACGCCAACAGCTGCATCCCACCCAGTCGTTGCAGGAGCAGTGATAGCTGTAACGCCGCCGCCCTGAACCGAACCGCTTAAAAGCAGGCTACCGGTTCGCGGATCATACCATTCATAGGTATAACTTCCTGAAAGGAGTGTGAGTTTGGCGGGGGTTGTGGTTTTACTTCCCCAAAAATAGGCCAAATATTCTGAACCTGGATTAGCGATAAGCTGTTTATTGGCGCCCGAAGGGCCTTGGGTTACAAGAGAATCGTATTCATTGCCGCCGGCATCAACCGGCGACATTTCCCAGAAACGCAAAGACTCAACGATGTTGCGCAGGATTTGCAATCGTTGCGCTCCGGCTATCCAGCCAGGATCCCCGTTAACCATACGACTGGCCATATCTTCATAAAAAGCGAGGTGACCGCCGGATAAAAACATCCCCCAGGCTTCAAGTGTCTGAGGGTCAAGGTTAGCGCCGTAGAAATCGCCGGATTCGTTAACGCTTAAAACTTTATTTTTTGTTTGGGCGTTGTGGAAAAGATCGGAAATCTCTTGCGGGTTGGGATGGCTGCCGCTGCCGAGATGAAAATTCATCACGTCGATATACGGCTCGTTCCAAAAATATTGGATGCCGATCGTATGCATCCCTCCATATTGATGGCTGTGCGCGGAGACAAGGCGGGAGGTTGATGAATCAACTCGCCGCGCCCAATACTGCTGCCAAGGATAGACGCCGTCAATGTTGCCGCTAACAGGAAACTCATTCGCTATTTCAAAATAGACGTTATTGAATCCGCCGAGTTCAGTAACCGTTTTATCCACCAATGCCTGCTGGTAGTCTTTTAATTTTTTACCGGTGGTGGAAACTTGCGACGAATAGTTAAGGTCAAAATATTGGGGATTAAAATGGCCGTTGGCGTTGGCGCTAAAAACCCCGTTTGTGTTGAAATTTTTATTTTCAGCGCTTCGATATGTCGTATTTGACCACTCCGCGGAATCGTTAATGTTATCGGGGGCGAAAATCGTGACTTCCACGACAATATCCTTGTTTTTAGCCGCGGCGATGAAATCCTTTACTCTTTGCCAGTAAGCGGAATTCCACTGATCAAGATTATGCTTGCCGTTGGAGTATTGCCACGGAGTCAAAAAAGGGCCGTCGGGATAGGGAGTTTTAAACCAAGGATAAACCCAAATGCGAACTTTATTGATCCCATATTGGGTAAACCGATTCAATGCCGTGTTGTAAGCGTAAGTGGTATCGGCGGCCAATTCCTGCTGGTCAAACCCCACTAAATACGTATACTCCCCGTTGTATGTAAACCATCGGCCGACTCGATCAAGACCTGTTGCTGCATTTGCGGTCATTGGATTGACAGGAATGAATGGCGCACTGAATAAGATTAAAAATACTGGAATGTGAAATATGCGCTTCATGGCAATTCTCTTGTTTACGGGCCGAGGAGACACTGCCCTCCCAAGCTCGCATTGACATCCCTTTGGACGTCTATGACGTTGCATAAGCCGTCGCGGTTCAAGTCCGACGCGCAAGCCGCCGCGCCCAGAGCCGCATTGACCTGCAATTGCACGTCCACCACGTTGGTCGAGGCATCCCGGTTCAAGTCGCAGGCGGAATAAACGCTCAACGTAAGCGTGCTGACGCCCGTGCCGCTCGTGTTGGAGGCGCTCAGGGCCACGTTGGAAGTCGCGGCGGCCGTGGGCGTTCCGGAGATAAGGCCGGTCGTGGTGCTGACCGAGAGCCCCGCAGGCAGGCCCGCGGCGCTGAAGCTGGTGGGGCTGTTGGCGGCCGTGATCTGGTAGCTCAACGCCGTTGCCGCCGTGCCGGTGGAACTCAGCGCGCTGGTGATGACCGGCGCGAGGTTGCCGGTTTTGGAAATCGTCAGGATATAACCAACGCCTTTTATTTGGCTATTAGCGGTGTCGATTGCTATGTCAAATGTGGACTTTAATTTTATTTCAAGATGGTCGCCTGCGGCGGCAGTCGAAACATCGCCGCTCGCGTCGATGAGATTCTCCTCAAAATACTCATTAGCACTTCGAATAGAAGCAAGCGCTTCCCCCGGCTTAAGCTGGATAACTCCGCTCGTACTGGTAAACACCGCAAAAAGCTTGCCTGTCTTCCAGTGCCGCGAATACATGACATCTTTGTCGATATGGCTTTGCTGATAGCCGTTAGCATCGTAGCTATCATAGACAGGGTCGGTAGTGCTCTTGTTCCAAGCGCGATGAGAGGAATCAACCGCTATGGCGTTCAGATTATCCCAATTAGGGATGCATTTTATAAGTTTGAGCCTTGGGTAGACATTCGCGACGCTGTCGGTGAAAGTACTGGACATATTACCGAGCGCAAGATTCAAAAACCAATTATACCAAGCGCCATTAACACCGGCTTTTGCGGCAATAAGACGATTGATGTTTTCATCGATTTTACTTCTCTGATTGCTTCCAACCATATTCTTCGTAATGCCGGTAGGGCCGATCTTCACGCCGCTGGAATCGTAGTAATCGAAATTCTTGGGTTCATCGACGAAGTTCGTACTCGCCCCCTCTTCCATCACCAGATCCGGTATCAAATCCGCTTTGTCTTGACGCTGAGAGATGCCGTTGACCCATTCATCATAACCTGTAGTGCTATATATCCTCGCGGGATCAATGATCCACTTGGCATTGGGATATATTTTTTTGGTCTCCCGCATGAGTTGCTTAAAGAACGCGGCCAATCCATCCGGATAAGCGGCGAAATCCTTAGTTTTCGTGCCGTTAAGACCGATATGGTCGATCCCTGAATCCGAACCCGTCATCGCCTTAAGGGTCGTCTTCGTCTGACCGCCTTTGGTCGAATCCCACTTATAAAAACAACCCGCGAGATCCGGCACATCAAATTGATATCCCGCAAAATTAAAATTATTGCCTGCAAAAGTTCCCGCTGTCTTAATGATTTTTTCTACCACGTAATCGATAACGGCCTGTTGCTGAAAATCCCACAGAACCTCGAATTTATTGCTTCCATTCCACCAACCGGTAGCCAAATTATCCGGAAATTTATTAGCGCTTATGTTGACCATATACGCGCTATACCACGCTGCCTGGGTAGACGTATAAATCCTGCTTTTATCTATCATGAATGCGCCGTTTAAATTTTTATAATTTTCCAATGTTTCAAACACCTGATAATACAGATGAGGACCCAGCATGTAGAATTTCATCCCAGCGGTGGTGGGGGTGGATTTATAGTAACTGGAATACCAGGAGTAGACATTAATATAATCATATCCCATTTGCTTGGCATAGCGCACATTATTCTCTTTGGTGTCATGAACAAGAGAATAATAATTCTTCCAGTTCTCGTCTTGCGCCGTCTGAGCGAAGGCAATACCGCTGGTAGGCGATAAAATCGGGAAGGCCGTCAAAATCATGAAGACCGTGGGATATATATTATTGAGTTGCATAATAAAGCGACTCCATTCGATCTCTATGGGCCGACGACACACGGCCCTCCCAAGCTCGCATTGACATCCCTTTGGACGTCTATGACGTTGCATAAGCCGTCGCGGTTCAAGTCCGACGCGCAAGCCGCCGCGCCCAGGGCCTGATTGACTTGTAACTGCACGTCCACCACGTTGGTCGAGGCGTCCCGGTTTAAGTCGCAGGCGGAATAAACGCTCAACGTAAGCGTGCTGACGCCCGTTCCGCCCGCGTTGACGGCACTGATGGTCACGCTGGAAGTCCCCACAGCCGTGGGCGTTCCGGAGATGAGGCCTGTGCCGCTGTTCACCGATAGCCCCGCCGGCAGGCCCGCTGCGGCGAAGCTGACGGGGATGTTGATTGCCGTGATCTGGTAGCTGAAGTCGGTTCCTATCGTGCCGGTCGAGCTCAGAGAGCTGGTGATGACCGGCGCGGAGATGGCGGTCTCGTAGGTGACCGCAATGGTGTCGCTGGAACTGTTGCCGACGGCGTCCTTGGCTGTGACGGTGATGGCATTATTCCCGGAAACTAAGGCGATACCGGCGACTGACCAGGAGGTGGTTCCGGAGGCGGTGCCGGAAGTACTATTGGCGGAGTTGGTCCAGCTGACTGCGGATATTCCGATATTATCCGAGGAAGTTCCGGATAAGGGGATAGTGTCGGTGGTGGTGGAATAGGTGGCGCTGGTGGTGGGGCTGGTGATGCTAACACTGGGGGCAGTGGTGTCGCCGGATGAATTAACTAAAACATAGTTGCCGATGCGAGTGCTGGCGTGCAGGTCTCCGTTTCTGGGGTCTACGGAAAGAGTCAATATTGTAGAATATTCCCCTAAGTTATATCCTATATCCTGCCAATTTTGACCATAATCTACGGAGCGAAAGATGAAATATTTCATATTACGAGGTTCAGCGCCATAACCACCCAACCCAGCATATACCCGGCCTGGCTGGGTTGGATCAACAACAACGCTCATAGCTGAAAACAGAGCGTTTCCCTCATAAATATCTTCCGGTATTCCTCCGCTTTTTCCGATTTCCGTCCAAGTACCGCCATTGAATTTATAAATTCCAGCCATCGCTGCCGCATAAAGCGTGTTGGGGTCTTGAGGATCAATGGCCACCTCCTTCGCATTCCTAAATTTAGTATTTCCTAAACTAACCCAGTTTACCCCCCTATCCGTTGATCGCCACAATATTGAACTTCCCAAAGTTGGCTCTAAAGCGTAGATAATGTCTCCGTTTCCGGGATAAACCGCCCTTATGCTTCTATTGCCTGTAGAGGCCCAGGTTTGGCCATTGTTCTGGCTTATCAATCCCGTTTTATCAAAACCGGCGTAGACATAATTTGAATTCTGCGGGTGAAAACTTATAAAATTGAGAGATTCTTCAAAAGCCGGAGAAACCGCAGACCAATCGCTTTCATTGTTCCCCCCGTTCGTAGTTCTGATTAAGGTATAACGGGGAAGCGACCAGGTGCCGGCCGCCGTAATGATAGTATTCGTATTATTAGGATCAATAGCGGCCGCGGGCGTTGAGCGCCCGTCTATCCTCGGAATACGCAAAGGCCGCCAGGTACTTCTGTTGTCTTCGGTAATAAAGGGGCCGTGATCCGCAAAAAAATAAATGGTTTTATTGGGGTTGCCGGGATCAAAATACGCAGCTTGACTTGTTGGGCGCCCGGCGCCCATATAGCCATTTCCTGAATATCGCCAGGTCTGGCCGCCGTTGATGGTTTTTACAAGCCTATCCGCCTGAAAATGCGTAATAGCTGTATTTTTGTCCGTTGGGTGGAAAGCCACCTGGTTGCCAAAAAAACCACCTCCCGAATCAAGTAATAAATTCCCTTCATCAAAATTGTCGGGTTGCTGCCACGTCTCTCCGCCATCATGGCTGTAAAAAATATTAGGGGCGCTTAATTGTGTTCTTACATAGAGATAGTTAGGATCCACCGGACTGATACTGATATTTTTATACTCACCGTTTGTCGTCAATCCATTACTCTTGCTTACAAAGGTGTTCCCCCCGTCTGTGGATTTAAAAACTCTAGAAGTCCCCGCGGCGGCGTAAATGATGTCGTTATTGGTATTGGTCTGAAGAACCACCGCTATGGTTCTGGGATAATCGGGAAGATTGCCGATAGTTGACGCGGTTATTGTTCCATTATTGTCAATTGCTTTATACAATCCGTTTGCAGAAGCTGATATTCCGTTATCGTTATTGTTGTTAGCGGCCACATACAGTATTGCCTGGGAACCGCTTTTGTGAATCTCCATATCCAAGATTCTCATATTATCCAAACTGGTATTAGTTTGCAATCGCATCCAACTGGTTCCTCCATCTGTTGATTTAAGAATACCTACAGAGTGAGTGCCGGCGTAGATGGTCTGATGCCTTGTTCCGTCAAAACTGCCGGGATCAAAGGCGAAATGCTGACCTTCTCTGGCGCTGTAGTAATTTGTTTGGTAAACTCGTTGCCATGTGCCGCCTCCGTCCGTGGTGCGGTAGATGCCGGCCGCAATAGAATCTGGCTTAGATGTTTCATCGACATCTTGCACTAAACTGCTGGCAAAAACAGTGTTCTCGTCTTTTGGATCCACAACCAAAGAACCTGCGCCCTTTGCCCTGAGGCCGTTCCTTTGGGAAATCCAGCTATTCCCTCCATCAACTGATTTCCAGACATTGGTAGTATTAACGCCAAGGTAAGTAATATTGGGATTGGACGGAGCGTAAGAGATGGTGGTAACCATCTGCATCCCCTCGCCTCCGGAAAACCCTGCAGCCTTCTGAGCCGCACTTCTTATGGGAACCGGATGCCAGCTTGACCAATCCGCCTCTGCTGCGGTCGTCGGATTGACGAAAATAAATTGCATAACTAGAATGCCAAATACGCGCTTCATACCATCCTCCTTGTTTACGGACCGAGGACGCACTGTCCTCCCAAGCTGGCATTGACATCCCTTTGCACGTCGATGACGTTGCATGAGCCGTCGCCGTTTATATCCGACGTGCAGGCCGTCACTCCCAGAGCCGCATTGACCTGCAATTGCACGTCCACCACGTTGGTCGCTCCGTCCCGGTTCAAGTCGCAGACGGAATAAACGCTCAACGTAAGCGTGCTGACGCCCGTTCCTCCCGCGTTGACGGCACTGATGGTCACGCTGGAGGTCCCGATAGTCGTGGGCGTTCCGGAGATGAGGCCCCCCGTGCTCACCGACAGCCCCGACGGCAGGCCCGCGGCGTTGAAGCTCGTGGGGTCGTTGGCGGCCGTGATCTGGTAGCTGAAGTCGGTTCCTATCGTGCCGGTCGAGCTCAGAGAGCTGGTGATGACCGGCGCAAGGCTGGTGGTCGCGTTGAGAGTGAAAATATAACCATTGCCCATGACCTGACCATTGCTTGTATCAACCGCTACGGTGAAACCGCTCTTCAGCTTAATCGTGTTGCCGACGATGTTAACATCCGCGCTCCCGTCCCCAGCCTCTATAAAATAGCCATCGACGCGCTGCGTGGAGAGCGCGGTTTCACCAGCTTTAAGCGTTATGACCCCGTTCGTGGAATTGAACACCGCAAAAAGCTTTCCAGTTTTCCAGTGGCGGGAATACAGGACGTCCGAGTTGATATAGCTCTGCAGGTTGCCGCTGCTGGTTCGGCTTTGATAGACGCTGCCGTTCCAGCTTCTGCTGGCCAAAGGAATGTTGTTAAGATTGTCCCAACTGGGGATGACGCGGATGAGCTTCAACCGGGGGTAGACTTTGGTGATTTCGGTAAAATTCGTCATATTCCCTGTGCCGCCGAATCTTCCGAACCAATGGTACCAAGCGCCGTTGATGCCGGCTTTGCCGGCATAAAGACGGTTTTCATATTCGCCGATGGCATTGGGCTGGGTGGTTCCGACCATATCCTGGGTAATCCCTAGTTTGTCAGTCAAACCCTTAACTAGACTATTGCTGAATATATCGACAAAATCCACGCTCGAGCCTTCCTGCATCAGCATATCAGGATTGACCCCCGTCCGATCTGTTTCCGCGGCATTGCCCACTTCCTCGATCCATTCGCTGCTATAGCGGGTAGCATCCATGCCTCCTGCTCTATACAACGAATACGGCTCTAACCCCCACTTCATGTCCGGGTATTTATTTTTGGCCTGATTTTGAAGTTGTTTAAAGAAAGCCAAGCTGGCCTTGGAATAAGTGGAGTACTCATAGGCTATACTGCCATGCTGTAGACCGGAATCTGTTTGGCCGGTCAGCTGATATAAAGAGGACATATTCCTCTTCCCTGAAGAATCAAGCCGTTGGAATTCTCCTTTTATGCTCCCTTCATCAAAGAGATAGCCGGCAAAATCTCCCTTGCCGCCGTCAATGACCGAGAAAATGCCCATATGTTTGTCGACCAGATTATTGATGACCGCGCTCTGCTGGATATCCCATTGCGGCCTGAACCTGTTGCTGGGCGGATAATCCCCATCGGGATAGTAGGATGAAGCTAAATTATAGGGGAAGGATTTCGCGGTATTAATCCAGACCATATTCTGCTCCAGGAAATCCTTCTGTTCCTGCGTGTAGTACATGATTAGTTTGGCGGTGGCCGAGGACTCCAATAAAGAAGATTGCGTCGAGGTCACGGTAAATCTAAAAACCGTGGAACTTGGCTGCTGAGTGACGGTATAGATCCCATTATAATCAGGGTCGTTCGCGTTATATATCTCGATCTTGCCGGAGCTGCCCATGGTGGGTTGAGTAAAAGTGGCGGTGACCGTATTCGAGGATTTAGATAAAGAGGCATCCCGTTCCATCGTATCTATGTATGCAGGCACGGCGGGATCCGCGTCTCCTGCGGATCTGTATGAGATAACGGTGTAATATGGATTGATCAGATAAAATTTAATTCTCTTGCCTCCGTTTTTTTCATACTCGTCATTAATGGTTCGGTATTGAGAAATAGTGTACGGATTAACCGCGATATACTCGTAACCCATCTGTCGAGCATACTTCATGGCGTTAGCCGCAGTGCCCCGCCACGCTATTCCATACCAATTCTTCCAGCTTGACCAATCTTCTGCTGCTGTGGTCGTCGGATTGACGCAAATTAATTGCGTAACGAGAAAAATGAACGACATCGGCATGTAAAATATGCGCTTCATGGCAATGATCCTCCTCACGGGCCGAGTAGACACTGTCCTCCCAAGCTGGCATTGACATCTCTCTGAACGTCAATGACGTTGCATGAGCCGTCGCGGTTTAAATCCGACGTGCAGGCCGTCGCGCCCAGGGCCTGATTGACTTGTAATTGCACGTCCACCACGTTGGTCAAGGCGTCCCGGTTCAAGTCGCAGGCGGAATAAACGCTCAACGTAAGCGTGCTGACGCCCGTTCCACCCGCGTTGGCGGCGCTGATGGTCACGCTGGAAGTCCCCACAATCGTGGGCGTTCCGGAAATGAGGCCCCCGGTGCTCACCGACAAGCCCGCCGGCAGGCCCGCGGCGTTGAAGCTGGTGGGGCCGTTGGCGGCCGTGATCTGATAGCTAAACGTCGTTGCCGCCGTGCCGGTGGAACTCAGCGCGCTGGTGATGACCGGCGCGGGGCTGACTGTCGCGCTGTACGTGACCGTGATCATATCCGTGGATACGTTATTGGCCGCGTCCTTGGCGCTCACCGTGATGAGATTGGCTCCAGGCAGCAAGGCTATGTCGGAGATCGACCAACTGGCGGTGCCTGATGCGGTTCCCGAAGCGCTGTTGGCGGAGTTTTCCCAGGTTATGGATGTTACTCCGACATTGTCGGAAGCAGTTCCCGATACGTTGATGCTTGATTGAGTAGTGGCATAGGTCGAGTCAGTTGTAGGAGACGTAATGGTGACGGCAGGTGCAATGATATCGCTGCCGCTGGAAGTGAGCCTGGCATTGGCCCAGTCGGCATGATCGGCGCTTTTGCCATCGCCGCCATCTGTAACTATCAGCTTTAAGGTGTTTTTCCCGCTCACGCTGACATTCACCGTCTTGGTCGCAGAAGAAGCGGTCATCATACCGCTGTCATAGACGTTAGTTCCGTCAAGCCAGACCTGGAATATGACTGAACCTCCGTCGGCGATTTCATCATCAACGCCGATATCAGAAAGAAATGTTGCATATCGACTATTCAGGTTGTAAACAATCTCGGAGTATGCATGGGCGCCGAGTCCTTTGGCATAGGTTGTTCCATTAAGGGTGATAGTTTTCCCGTCTCCGGACAGAGACTCACCGTTACTCGCATCCTTTTCCGCCGGCCCCCAGCCGTTAATAACTGATGTCCAGGTCAGGTTGCTTAGATAGGTGATAGTGTCGGTGGGATTGGGAGCCGACGATGATAATGTAAAAATATATCCTTTATTGATATTGGTGAAACTTTTTAACCGTATTTCATTTCCCACAATGCTTACATCGGCGCTCCCATCACCAGATTCAATAAAATAGCCATCGGTACGCTGTGTGGAAGTTACGGCCTCGCCAGAATTAAGTTTTATAAACCCGGCTGTTGTTAAAAACACCCCAAATAATTTTCCTGTCTTCCAATGCCGAGAATGGATCATATCACTACTAGCGTAACTCTTTGCGCTTTGATAAACGTTCCCATTCCACGAACGACTGGCAAGAGTAATATTATTCAGATTATCCCAATTCGGCAGAACTCTTATAAGCTTCAGACTAGGACTGACTGCCGTAATAGATCTTACTGACATATCGCCCAATCTCCCAAACCAATTGTACCATGCCCCATTGATGCCGGCCACGGCTGCAATCTTCCGATTCTGGTTATCTGTAGACCAGTTAAGCGGCTGGCTCGAACCAACCATGTCTTTGGTGATACTGACCCCGGAATTAAAGTTTCTGACGTCATCCACGAATTCAGTTCCTCCGCCCTCCTGGCTTAAAAAATCAGGGGTTAATTCATTTTTATCGGTTCTATCTTTTATTTGTTTTATCCACTCATCATCCCAATCGTCACGATATAATTTATACGGTTCATGTATCAATTTAGAATTAGGAAACGCTTGCTTTATGCGCGTTTTTAATTTTTTAAAAAAAGCCGCTAAACCATCTTGGTAGGTTGCATATTCGTGAGTGATGCCGCCATGCAGCAAGCTGGAATCCGACCCTGTCCAATAACTCATATTCACCCATGTATTTGGCCATACATGAAAATCGCCTTTAAGTCTGGGCACATCAAACATAACACCGGCAAAAGAAAATCCAATACTTGTATTTTCAAAAGATCTAGCCGCAAGAACTATTTTTTCAACCGCATAATCAACAACTGCCTGTTGTTGGAAATCCAACTGAGCATAAGGCCTATCTGCGGCGCCATCAAACCAGCCTGTTGCCAGATTATTTGGAAACGCATCCGTGCTCTTCCATGCCATGTATTTCTCAAAGAAATTCTTTTCCGCTATCGTGTATGAGCGGTTCATGGGAATGATATTATCATATCCTTGGAATACGTATTGCTTATTCCAGTAAGGGTTTACGAGATAGAACTTCAGGCCGGCTCGGTTAGCAATCCAATTGTAACTATAATCAGCAGTAGCAAGATTATTTATTCCTATATAATCATATCCCATCTGTTTGGCGTATTTGATATTATTTTGCGCTCCATCCACCCAGCACACCGCATAAAAATTCTTCCAGCTTGACCAGTCTTCTGCTGCTGCGGTCGTCGGATTGACGCAAATTAATTGCGTGCCGAGAAGGATTAAAAATATCTGAAGATAAAATATGCGCTTCATGGCAATGACCCTGCTCACGGGCCGAGTAGACACTGTCCTCCCAAGCCGGCATTGACATCTCTTTGGACGTCGATGACGCTGCAGTATCCGTCGCGATTTAAATCCGACGTGCAGGCCGTCGCGCCCAGCGCCTGATTGACCTGCAATTGCACGTCCACCACGTTGGTCGAGGCGTCCCGGTTCAAGTCGCAGGCGGAATAAACGCTCAACGTAAGCGTGCTGACGCCCGTTCCGCCCGCGTTGGCGGCGCTGATGGTCACGCTGGATGTCCCCACAGTCGTGGGCGTTCCAGAGATGAGGCCTGTGCCGCTGCTCACCGATAGCCCCGCAGGCAGGCCCGCGGCGTTGAAGCTCGTGGGGCCGTTGGCGGCCGTGATCTGGTAGCTAAACGTCATTACCGCCGTGCCGGTGGAACTCAGCGCGCTGGTGATGACTGGCGCGGGGTTGCCGGTCGCGCTCGCTACGGTCAGGATGTAGCCGATTCCCTTGACTTGGCCATTGGTCGAATCAATGGGGATGGTCACAGTTGAGTTTAAGGTGATTTCTTTGCCGGATGATGTATCGGTCACGGTCAACTCAGAGGAAGCGTCGCCGGTTTCGATGAAGTAGCCGTCGGTTTTTTGGATGGAGGTGACGGTTTCTCCGGAATTGAGCTTGATCTTGCCGTTGATGGTGTTGGTGGTATTGAAAACGGCGAATATTTTGCCGTTCTTCCAGTGGCGGGAATACATGACATCCGAGTTGATATAGCTTTGGAGTTTCCCGTCTTTGGCGCTTTGATAGACGCTGCCGTCCCAGCTTCTGTTGACCAAAGGGATGTTATTAAGATTGTCCCAGTTGGGGATGACGCGGATGAGTTTGAGGCGAGGGTAGACTGCCGTAATGGAAGTGAAGCCGGGCATATCGCCTGTCCCACCAAATCTCCCGAACCAGTTATACCAAGCGCCGTTGATGCCCGCCTTTCCGGCATAGAGACGGTTTTTATCCTCACCTACGCTGTTAGGTTGGCTGCTTCCCACCATATCTTTGCTAATATTGACCCCGGAATTAAAAATATTGACATTATCCACAAATTCAGCGCCTGACGATTCTTGGAATAGCATATCAGGTATCAGCTCATTCTTGTCCGCCCTGTCTTTTATACTATATACCCAATCTTCATTATAAGGTCCAGCCGTGCTATACAGCCTATACGGTTCCAGTATCCACTTGGCATTGGGAAATTCTTGCCTCATTCTTGAGTTTAATTTTTTATAATAAGCCACCATTCCTTCTTCATATGTAGCGTATTCATGCGTAATGCCGCTATGCAGTAAAGAGGAGTCCGATCCTGTCCATTCCGATAATTTTATAAACGATTCTTTGTTTAGGGTGCTATCCCACTTCCAAAAGGCGCCCATCAATCTCGTTTCATCAATCATATAGCCGGCAAAAGTAAATGGCAACGACACGTTTTCGAATTCTTTAAATATCGCTATTTCTTGTTCCACAAGCTTATCAATGACTGTTTGCTGTTGGAAATCCCACGACGCGCTAAAACTAGTGCTGCTGTTCCATGATCCCGTAGCCATATTGTTTGGAAATGAATCGGTGCTTTTCCATGCCATATTTTGGTTATAAAAATCGATATCCGGCTGTGAATAAATTTTTGTTTTATTTATAAAAGAACTGTTGATAGTAACGAATTTACGTACAGCGTGATGATGAGGACCGATGTTATAGAATTTAAGCCCTTTAGCGTCGGGATTGCTTGTGTAATTAGCAGGATTTTCATAGCCGCGCAAACCGATGTAATCATAACCCATCTGTTTTGCGTATTTGATTTGCTCGGCTGAATTTCCTGTCCAGGCGATTCCATACCAATTTTTCCAGCTTGACCAATCTTCTGCTGCTGCGGCTGTCGGATTGACGCAAATTAATTGTGTAACGAGAAAAATGAACGACATCGGCATGTAAAATATGCGCTTCATGTCAATTCTCTTGTTTGCGGGCCGAGAAAACGCGGATTTCCACCCACAGCATAACAGATCAATGTTAAGCCTGCGTCTCTATAACCTTAAGATTGTGTAAAGCACGAAAAATCGCCGATGACCTGGGCTGCGCCCTCTCACGGCTTGGCGTCGGCCTCGAAGCGGATCTTCGTGCCCACGAAGATCCTGGAGTAGACTTTGCGCGCCGTCGACGCGGGCAGGCAGAGGCAGAGATGGGGGAAGGCCTCGTGCTCGGTCTGGTCCAGGGGCGGGCCGTGCAACACCAGGCCCTCCTTGGTGAAAAGCACGTATTCTCCCAGGGCGCGGGCGCGCGGGGAGGCGCCGACCTGGGGCGGCTCCCACTGGAACTGCCCCCCGATTTGCTCGGACTTGCCTCGCTCCGGCGAGGCGAAGCGCTCCTTGGAGACGATGGAGGCGACCTTCGGCACGGACCGGATTTCCGCGCCGACCGCGCGGGGGCGCGCGCCCTTGAGGGGCGCGGACTCCAGGGCCTGCTCGCCGCGCATGATCTGCACGCGGTCGAAAGCCGGCTCCACGAGCAGATAGGTGGTCATGATCTCCCACTGCTTCTCCAATAGACGCTTCTCCTCCGCGAGGGCCAGGCCTCCCTCGAAGAGGGCCCGGCGCGAGCGCGAGAGG